>VAPG01019739.1_pt1 | contig 54894 bp, 45 predicted proteins | sample 3393851 | NCBI WGS metagenome assembly VAPG01 (sample SAMN08290438, study PRJNA428436) | hydrothermal vent metagenome | isolation source: Deep-sea hydrothermal vent chimney | place: Atlantic Ocean: South-mid Altantic Ridge | depth 2194 m m
ATGAAAGTTGCGGTAACCGGAGCCAATGGTCACGTGGGAGCTTGTCTCGTCAGGCTTTTACTGAAAGAGAACCATGAAGTACGGGTATTGGTACATTCCGGCAGCCGGGCATTACAGGGTTTACACGTGGAAACCGTAAAAGGCGGCCTCGATAACGCTGATGCATTGAAACGTTTGTGTCACGACCGGGAAATAGTTTTCCATTTGACGGCTATGCCTTTCAGTTTGTTGAGGTAAATTGAATGATGAATATCCCCGCCTGACCGGACGGGCAGGCAGGGATTAACGAATCACGATTTAAGAGCTAAATTAAAACTTCAGGATTCAAAAATCGTTAATCGGTGTTCGATATTAAAAAAACAGAGAATGCTTAAAAGCCCCCTATGGGGGCAAACCAAAACCATCTTCTTAGAAGGTGGATTATTTATTAGAGACAACTTTTGCCCGGTAAGCACTTTTACAAATGATACGCCAAAGCCAGTCCCCCGGTATCGGAAATCCCCAATGTCAGATTTGTGTGTCCTTCCATGATATGGTAAACCGTTTTTCCCACGGCAAAGCCCAGGGCTGCCCCGATAAAAACATCAGAAGCCCAGTGTTTGTCGTCGTTGAGCCGCGAAAGGGCCACGCCGGTGGCAATTCCGTAAGAGAGTACACCTACCCAGGGTTTGTCTTTATAAACGGAAGTAAAGACGGTTGCCACCGAAAAAGCCACCGTGGTATGACCGGAAGGCATAGAATTAAAGTCTAACGAACCGAAAGGACCCGTCCACCTTTTGGCGTTGGGTGGAATATCCTGATAGGGCCGGTGCCTGCCAAACAAAACCTTCAAAACCTCCACACTAAGGCCACCCATAATAAAAGCCTGCGTTCCGGCCATGGCCACCTGCCTCGCTTTTGTATTATTGGCAGAAAGACCATAGAGGTAAAAGCCACCAAGAAAAGGAAGAGTATAATACCCGCTTCCCCAGGGTTCAAAACCGTATTTTGAAACATTGTCGGTAGCAGTTGTACGATGTGCCTGAAAAAAATTTCTGATTTGCCCATCATAAATATAAAGTATCGTCCCGCCGACAACAACACCGCCAAAGGTAAACCACTCTTTTTTCCCCCAATGGGCAGGTCCGGTAGCCGTTTTTTTAATTGCTGTCCAATACGATTTATAATATTCCTTATTGGGTTTGTAAGGATACAAAGGAAAAGCTTCAGCTGTATTTTGTTGCTGTCCAAATAGTTGGACAGACATAGCCATGACCAGAAACAGGGTGATAATAGACTTATTAATTTTCATACGAAATAATCTTATCTGGACGTCAAACATTAGCAAATTCCGATATTATTCTTCCTCTTTGGCCCGGTTCCAGTAAACGTCCATCTCTTCAAGAGTCATATTGACAAGGTTGTGACCTTCTTTGGCCGATTGTGTTTCGATATACTGAAACCGGCGGATAAATTTACGGTTGGTACGTTCCAGCGCATCATCCGGGTTGATGCCAACATAACGGGCATAATTAACAAGGGCAAAGAGCAGGTCGCCAAATTCCTCTTCAATTTTACCTTTTGAGGTGTTTTGTTCCACCTCAGTTTTTAATTCGTTCATCTCCTCTTCCACTTTTTCCCAAACCTGTGTACGTTCCCGCCACTCAAAGCCAACACCTTTTACTTTTTCCTGCATACGGTAAGCTTTCAACAATGGCGGCAGCGATTGGGGTACACCCGAAAGCACTGATTTCTTACCTTCTTTCAACTTCAGCTTTTCCCAATTATCGGCCACCTCATTAGCATCGGCTACTTCCACGCCACCATAAATATGTGGATGGCGATAAACCAGCTTTTCAGAAATTCCTTCCAGCACATCCCGCACATCGAAGGCCTGTTTTTCTTCCCCTATTTTGGAATAAAACACCAGATGCATCATCAAATCGCCCAGCTCTTCCCTGATTTCATCCATGTTTTTATCCAGAATGGCATCGGAGAGTTCGTAAACTTCTTCTAAAGTCAGATGCCGGAGACTTTCCAGCGTTTGTTCGTTATCCCACGGGCAACCTGTGCGCAGGTCATCCATAATATCAAGCAGCCGCTCAAATGCTTTCAACTTTTCCTGTTTGGTGGCGCCAAAGTTCAATTTTTTCACGATAATAAATTTAGGGTAAGTTCACCTTATTAATATGCTTTTGCGAAAACCACCCGTCTTTCTGAAGGTTCTCCGGAGAAAATGCATTTGCCGGAGACTTTTTTGTCGTCCAGGGGAATCAGACGAATGGTGGCTTTGGTCTCCTCTTTGATTTTTTGTTCTGTTTCAGAAGTTCCGTCCCAGTGAGCCCACACAAAGCCGCCTTTTTCAATCTGCGCTTTAAAATCGTCCCATGTATCTACCGTAAATGTGTTCTCCGTTCTGAAATCCAGCGCTTTCTGATAGATATTTTTCTGAATCAATTCCAGCAGGTTCTCTATTTTTTCTGCAATATTTTCCATGCGCAGGGTTTCTTTTTCCATGGTGTCGCGGCGTGCCATTTCAACAGTACCGTTTTCCAGGTCACGCGGGCCGATGGCAAGACGGACAGGGACGCCTTTCAGTTCCCATTCGGCAAATTTATAACCGGGTTTCTGGGTATCGCGGTCATCAAATTTCACTGAAATACCTTTTTCTTTCAGCGCTTTCATGATTTCCGTGGCTTTTTCGGAAATAGCTTCCAGCTGGTGGGCTTTCCTGAAAATAGGAACAATCACCACCTGAATAGGCGCCAATTTCGGTGGCAGCACCAGCCCGTTGTCATCGGAGTGTGCCATGACAAGCGCGCCAATCAGTCGGGTGGAAACGCCCCACGAGGTTGCCCAGACAAACTCTTGCCGGTTATTTTTGGTAAGATATTTAACATCGAAAGCTTTGGCAAAATTCTGCCCTAGGAAGTGGGAAGTGCCTGCCTGTAAGGCTTTTCCATCCTGCATCAGTGTTTCGATACAATAAGTTTCAACGGCGCCTGCAAATCGTTCGCCGGCCGATTTCACGCCCTGTAGAACCGGAACGCCCATATAATTTTCCACAAAATCGGCATAGACTTTTAAAATAGTTTCTGCTTCCTGCACAGCTTCTTCACGGGTAGCATGCGCCGTATGGCCTTCCTGCCACAGAAATTCAGATGTACGCAAAAACAGGCGTGTTCGCATTTCCCAGCGTACCACATTGGCCCATTGGTTGATGAGCAGTGGCAAATCGCGATACGATTGTATCCATTTGCGATAAGTATCCCAAATAATAGTTTCAGATGTTGGTCTTACAATTAGTTCCTCCTCTAATTTGGCATCGGGGTCAACCATCACACCGCCTTTTCCATCGCTTTTCAGGCGATAGTGAGTAACCACGGCACACTCTTTGGCAAAGCCTTCCACGTGGGAAGCCTCTTTACTAAAAAATGATTTGGGAATAAAAAGCGGGAAATAGGCGTTTTCGTGACCTGTTTCTTTAAATTTATCATCCAGAATCCTCTGCATTTTCTCCCAGATAGCATAGCCGTAAGGTTTTATCACCATCGAACCCCGGACGGCTGAGTTTTCGGCCAGGCCTGCTTTTACGACCAGATCATTGTACCACTGAGAATAATTTTCACTTCTGCTTGTAAGTTCTTTTGCCATTTTGATATTTTGGTATAGTCTTTGCAACTTAATTAATGAACAGCAAAAATAAACAATGTTTATTGAAGCACAATATTAATAGTCATGAAGAAGATAAAATACATATTATTTACCGCTGTAATTCTCAGTTTCTTTTTTATTACAGCCTGTAGCACCACCCAAAGTGTTCCTCAGGATGATGTTTATTATTCTACTACACCACACAACAATGTAACCGCTAAAGTAACAACTACCCATGCTACTTCTTCTTCTGTTACAAAGCAGCAGAAAGCAGAACAGGCTGGCAATACCGGGTACCGGCAGGGCAAGGTTGAAAATATCAGTCAGTCGTCTGTAAAAGCAACTTCGGGTGATAAGTACGATGTGGATTATTCGGCTCAACTGAAAAGGTTTCACCAGTCAAATGATACATCCTTAGATTATTATGACAACTACTACACGGGCAAGGCAGCTCAGGATAGTAGCCAGCAGAGTAAAACAATCATAGTTACTTCTTCGCCGAATGTTTCCTTAAATCTTGGCTTTGGAAGTCCTGGTTTTGGAACCAGCTGGTCATTTGGTTTTGGCTCCTCTTATGGTGGCTGGGGCTACCCATCTTACGGTTGGGGCGGAAGCTACTATGGTTGGGGCTACCCATCCTATAGTTGGGGCTTTCCGTCTTACGGCTGGGGTTACCCATCTTACGGTTGGGGTGGAGGCTATTATGGTTGGGGTTATCCGGGTTATGGCTGGGGCGGAGGTTACTACCCTCCTTATTACTCCGGTTATCCTGATTACGGACACGGATATGGTGTTTATCAGCCAAGAGTAAACCGGGGAGGCGGTTCTTCCGTACCACGCGGTGCAGTTGTCGGTGGTTCAGGTGTTTACACCAGGCCTAATGGCAAATCTGCCGGTAAAGCTACGGGCGTGATTTCCCACAAACGGAGTCCTGTAAACCCCGAAGGCCGGAATGGTAAAATGGTAAAACCCAACGATAATAACAGCAGACCTTCCGGCTCGATGCGCTATAATTCAGCACTGGCCAAAAAGCGTTCGGAAGAGATGCGTACACAGGGCAGACTGAATAAACCTGGCGGGAGTGCTGTAAAAAGAGGTCCTGTTGGTAACAGAAGCTCAAAGTTTGGTATTTCAGAATCGAGAAACGGGGCAGCTGAAGGTTATCATAAACCACCAGCCTACCGGCGGGAAGAAAATATGCCAAAGCCCAGATTTCAAAAGCCAAAACAATACCAGAGTCTGGAGTCTCGTTCCACGCGCAGCAGCAAAGAGTTTTATCGTGCTCCGGCACGGCCGTCAAATCCTGAATACAGAAGAAGCGGTACCAGAACTGTTCGTCCGCAACCACAAAGAACTGTACGCCGGCAAAATGTTTACCGTCCGGCAAATACTCGTAGGAGCTCCGTTTACCGGGGTAGTAGCAGAACACGTCCGGGGGTTAAGGTTTACAACAACACCAGGCGTTCTTTCTCTTCGCCCAATAGTTTTCGTGCACCGGCGAGAAGAAGTTCTTCCTCATCGGAACGCTCAAGAAGTTTCAGTGCTCCGACACGTACCTATTCGGCACCCCCTCCCAGAACAAGATCAACATCAGGCTCCGGTGGAGGTGGAATTAGAAGAGGTTCCGGCTCAGGTGGCGGTGGAATAAGGAGATAATTTCAGGTTACGTTATTTATTTTCAAGGTATCAAAACACATAATTATTATGAAAAAGCTATTTATCATAACAGCACTTATATTATTCAACTTTTCGGTTTTTGCCCAGACAGCAGATGATGCATTGCGATTTTCACAAAATTTCTACGAAAGTACAGCCCGCAGCATGGCCATGGGCGGAGCGTTTGGCGCTCTGGGTGCCGACCTCTCCACAGCAGCTACCAATCCGGCAGGGATGGGTCTCTTCAGGGCAGATTATTATTCCATCAGCCCTGAGATAAATTTTCAGAATACCAGCTCCTCGTACAACTCTACCCTGTCAACAGATAGCAAATCCATTTTTAACCTTAGCAATTTCGGATATGTAAACGCCATCCGGTTAGGGCCTGAAAGTGGAAAAGGCTGGAAATTTATGCAGTTTTCTTTTGGCATGAATCGCCTTAATAATTTCAACACCAATCTGGACATGAAGGGAGCTAATGCCAAAAATTCAAGGTTAGATGTCTATCTCGAAAATGCTGATGGGGTCAATTATGATGATATTGCAAATGACAAAAACAAAGCTTATTCTTTTGATTTGAATCCTGCATGGCAACTTTACCTTATCGATACCGTACCGGGTTATCATGACTGGTATTACAGCCCGGTTCCTTTCGGGGGAACCTTTCAGCGTGAAAGATTGCAAACAAAAGGCTCCATCAATGAATGGTATTTTTCGTTCTCTGCCAATTATAATAATGTCCTTTTCATTGGTGCCACCATCGGTATTGATGCTCTGCGCTACTCCAGCATCTCTTCTTATTCCGAAAATGATGTGGCAGATACTATCCCCTATTTTAAAAACTGGAAATTTAACCAAAATCTGGAGACAAGAGGAACCGGAATGAATATCAAAATCGGCCTTATCGTTCAGCCTGTAAAATGGTTACGCGTAGGCGTGGCCTATCATTCTCCCACCTGGTATTTCAATATGCGCGACACATGGTACACCACCACTTTTGCCAATCTGGGATGGACAAACGGCAATGCCTCCTCTCCAACCGGAACCTATCAATATAAGCTAAACACCCCCATGAAGTTTCTCGCTGATGCCGGCCTTATCATTGCCAACAAAGGGAGCATCTCCTTCGAATACGAATATCTTAACTATGCCCAAGCCAAATTCAAATCGAACAACTACGATTATCTAACCGAGAATGGAAATATTCAAAAGTATTTCAGGTCAACAAATAACTTCCGGTTGGGAACCGAGTGGCGTGTTGGGATTACCGATGTCCGGGCCGGCTATGCTGTTTACGGCAGTCCGTATGCCCGCAACCTGAATGATGGAATGCGGCAGTCTTTTTCCGGAGGATTAGGCGTTCACATTAATAGACTTACTATTGATGTGGCCTACGTTTATTCCAAAATGAACAAAGATTACTATTTCTACGGAACTAATGATATCGTAGTTAGACCATCCAAAAACACCTTTCAGAATCACTCCGTCGTCCTCAGCTTTGGTTATAGGCTGTAGCAAGCTATTTTCCCTGAATTCTGGATAATGCTTCCCTGGCTTTGCCGCGGATACTGTTTTTGTATTCATCGAAGTTAAGGTGCAGGCACTGCTCATAAAAACTTTTTGCCAGCGTCAAACTATCTTCCGATTCATAAATTTCGCCCAACTTCAGTGCAGCATTGGCAGCAAAATAGCGTGGGGAAAGGTTTCCCAGAGCAATAACCCGGCGATACTCCTTTTTAGCAAGAGGAATATCCCGCTGCCGGTGAGCAATACGTGAGTAACGATAAATACGTTCAGTTTGCTCCTCTTTGGTCAGGTGGCTTGTACTCATTGTGTCAAGAATGGTTTTGGCACGAACATAATAACCGCCATCAAACAGCAGGCGTGCCCTCAGTAGATTTGTATTTGGAGTAATACCCGAACTGGCTTCTTTTAGCGCTTCCTTGTCGGCGCCCACTTCGGCAACGCCATACACTTTTGTCGAATCCATAAATTGCTGATATTCTTTTGGTCTGTTTTGTAACAGTGCTACCCATGCTCTTTTACGCCAGGCATCTTTTATGTAATTCAGCCCTTTGAAATGTTTTAGGAAATAACGGAAAGACAGCGTTGCAGAATCAGGTTCCAACTTCCTCAAATAACAATCACCTTTCAAATAACGGAGGTAATAAAAAGGGAAATAATCAGGACTTTGCGGAAGACTTTTCAACAGCTTTAGCGCCAGATCATTTTGCCCGTAACGGATATGAATATCCGCTTTCAAAAAACCCATCAAAAGATTTCTGTTATCAGTCTGGTTTAGATAAATCAGCAGCCTGTCCATAGCTTTCCGGTTGGGCGACAGGTTTAATTCGATAAACCCGAGATAGAACAGGGCTTCATTGTGCAGATAAGCATTCGGCGAATTTTTTGTCGTATTATCCAATGCCTGGTAGATTTCCGCTTTCCCTTGTTCCACGCTGCCTTTCATGGAAATGATTTTGAGCATCCAACCATATTTATCAGGAACCAGACCGATCATAACATGCAAAACTCCCAGAGTGATGTCGTTAGGGATAAAATCGGGAAAGCGTTCCACATTTGCCGTCAGCATGCGGTAAGCACGATTTATCTCCCAGGCAGCAGAGAGATACTGCCCGAATTTAAGCCGGGCAAAAGCCCACTGTAAATTTATGTTTGCCAGCAACAGGTTTTTATAGCGACTGGTGTCGGAGAGATTGTCAATACGGTCATAACGTATCCCGAAATTATCTATCGAAGTATCGAACACTTTTGGGTTTTCGCCAATAAACACACGTAGAAAGTCGATATAATTTTCAAGATAGTCCACATAGACATTTTCCGGGTAAAGCAGCTTCTCTGTTTCCAGTATTTTTTGGGCAGGCACAAAACGAAGCGACATTATTTCACCATAAGCCTGACGGCAAAGGCTGTCAACCCGTACCTGTTGCCCATCCAAAAGCTGGACGAAAAATACGGCAAGAACAAGAAAAAACAGCTTCTTCATGGCTTGATTTTTAGCATTAACAGGAGGCAAAAGCAAAAAAAAAGTTAAAAATTCACCTCTATAATCCTCTTCGTTTTCACCTCTGACAGCCTCAAAAGCCTGCAATACCGACATCACAGCCGGCCACATCATTTTTCTCCATACAACAGGCAAAACAAACTTGCGCTAAATTATTATTTTTTAACCTACATTTGCACTGAAACAAGACCATTTTACATGAAAATTGTCATTTTTGGTAAACAGTTTGATCCAAAACAGACTCCTTATGTACAGCAGCTTTTTGATGAATTGCATCAAAAGGGGGCACAGGTATGCATATACAAAAGCTATTACAACCTAATAAAAAGTCATATTAAATTTGCAGAAAAACCGGGTGTCTTCAGCCAATCGAAAGATATTGAAAACCTTGACTTTTTGTTTTCTATTGGCGGCGACGGAACCTTATTGGATGCTATTCCTTACGTGCACGATTTGGGGGTTCCAATATTGGGTATTAACCTGGGGAGACTTGGTTTTCTTTCCAGTGTGTCCAGGCTTGAGATGAAAAAAGCCATCGACCATATTTACGCAGGCAATTACAGCCTTGGCCAGCGGACGTTACTGAAACTGGAAAAACCCGGCAATCTTTTCGGTAAGTTAAACTTTGCCTTAAACGATTTAACCATTTACCGAAACAACGACACCTCGCTGGTTACCATCCACGTTTATATAAATGGTCTTTTTTTGAATACTTATTGGGGCGATGGGCTGATTATTGCCACGCCAACCGGCTCCACAGCCTATTCGATGAGCGTGGGAGGACCCATTTTAACACCAGGGTCAGAGAATTTTGTCATTGCCCCTATTGCTTCGCACAATTTAACCGTACGTCCTATCGTTATTCAGGACAGCAGTGAAATACGCATAAAAATAGAAGGAAGAGAAGAAAAATATTTGTTGTCGCTGGATTCGCGCCAGCGACAGATTAACAAAACGGAAGAGATAATTATTAAAAAATGTAATTTTAGAATCAATCTGGTTCAGATGCCGGGACAAAGCTTTTTTTCCACTATTCGGGAGAAATTGCTGTGGGGTGTTGATAGTCGGAATTAAGTCGGTGGCGATGACAAAAAAATAATACATTTGCCACTCAAAATCAGGGACAAGCATACAAATGACAAAGCCTTTACTTATATCCTGTAAATCGGTCTTCTTCCTCGTTATGGCAGGAATAATTTTGCCATTGGCTCTTGATGCCCAGAACACACTGGAGGCCGGGCTTTCCGGTGGATACTCTTATTACAACGGAGACATTGTTCCAGCCACTCCGTTTGTGATGCCGAAGCCGGCTTATGGTGCTGTGGTCAGGTACAATTTTGGCGACCGGTGGACAGCCAAAATCACATACACACACGCAAAAGTGGCTGGTGACACAACAAAATCGAAGCCTGTGGTTCAGGGATTACAGAATTTTACTACCACTATTAATGATATATCGGCTATGGGTGAATTTAATTTTATGAAGTATTCCACAGGTAGTAAAAAATATCATTTTACGCCCTATATTACTGCCGGAGCAGGTTTTTTCTTATTCAACACAGAAGATATTGATTCTACTTTCAAAAGTTATAACTTTGCCGCAATTTTCGGATTAGGATTTAAATACAGTTTGAGTAAAAAAATTGGCCTTTCGGCAGAATGGCGAATGCATAAGACATTTACAGATATGTTGGATGGTCAGGAAGGAAACAGTGGCACAAAAGACTGGTTTAGTGTGGCCAACATTAGTATAACGTATAAAATTGAGTTTAACAACAAAAAGGGGTGTAATAACCTGCGGTGGTAAGGCAAATGGATATTTTAAAACATATAGACCTTAAAAAACTTCCTACACACGTGGCCATCATTATGGATGGAAACGGCAGGTGGGCAAGAAAGCAGGGACACGACCGTGCTTTTGGCCATCATAAAGGAGTTGACGCTGTGCGTACGGTTGCGAAAGCTGCCGCCGAAATGGGTATTCAATATCTGACACTCTACACTTTCTCTACCGAAAACTGGAACAGACCACAAGAAGAAGTAGAAGCGTTAATGCATCTGTTTGTTGAAACCATTGAGAAAGAAATTCCCACACTGAATAAAAATGATATCCGGCTCAATGCTATTGGTAACATTGGCGGACTTCCGGAGCTGAACAGGGCAAAGCTGATGAGCACCATGGAGAAAACCAAAAATAATCGGAAAATGGTGTTGACACTGGCCTTAAATTATAGCGGGCGTTGGGAAATTATAGAAGCGATAAAGCAAATGATGAGTGACAGACAGTCTGGAAAACTAAACCCGGAGGATTTGGATTGTGATACCGTTTCAAAGTATATGAATACGGCACAAATGCCTGATCCGGAATTACTTATTCGCACAAGTGGTGAACAGCGTATCAGTAATTTTCTTTTGTGGCAAATAGCCTATTCCGAATTATACTTTTCACCGAAATTATGGCCTGACTTTGACAAACAAGATTTTTATGAAGCCATCCTTGAATATCAAAAGAGAGAAAGAAGATTTGGCTTAACAAGAGAGCAATTAAAATTTGGAGAACAGAATGAAGATGTTTAAGTACGGATGGAATTGGCTTTTATTAGTTTTTGTTGGTTTAACTTTTGTCCCACTAGCGGCAAATGCTCAATCTAAGCAGAGCTTACTATCTAAAATCAGTTATGATCACCCTCAGAAATTTGTTATCGGCGGCATCGACGTTTCCGGAATAAACTATCTGGACAAATCGGTGGTTATCATGCTATCGAATCTGGAAGAAGGGAATAAAATAAAAGTACCCGGAGATCCAATTACTACTGCTATCCGCAATCTTTGGCACCAGGGTCTTTTTGATGATGTAAGTATTCTTGCTACCAAAATAAAAGGCGATACCATCTACCTCAATATCTACTTACAGGAAAAGCCTAAGCTTAATAAATTTAGTTTCACCGGCATAAAAAAGAGTGCACAGGATGATCTTAAAGATAAGATAAACCTCACCCGTGGAGATGTCGTAAGCAGTCATTTAATCATTCGCACAGAAAAAATTATTAGAAATTACTATCGTGGCAAAGGTTACTTAAATACTGAGGTAAGCATTTCCAGTAAAGAAGCCGGTCCACGAAAAAACCGTAAGGAGTTCGTTGACCTCACCATCAATATTAAGAAAAATAAGAAGGTGAAAATTGGTGTCATCAACATATATGGAAACCACGCTTTCTCAAAAGATAAGGTGAGGAAAGCCATGAAAGACACTCGCGAGAAAGGTTATTTCAACCCGTTAAATCCATTGGGACTTATGGTTGTTCACGCCGTGGCTGATGCTGCTACTTTCCGGTTTAAGAAACTAAGAGACGACCTTGTTGGCTATGGAATCAAAAACTATCGCCTGCGAATCTTTAAAAGTTCCAAATTCATTCAGTCAAAATTCAAGGATGATCTGAATAAAATCATTGCCGAATATAATTCTGCCGGATACCGGGATGCACAAATATTGAAAGACTCCATTTATAGAATTGACAAAACGGATATTGGGATAAACATCTATCTGAAAGAAGGAGATAAATATTATTACAAGAAAATCACCTGGGTTGGAAATACAATTTACAGCTCTAAATTTCTGAGTACTGTCTTGGGGATAAGACCGGGAGACGTTTACAACAAAAAATTGCTGGAAACCAACCTGAACTACAACGACAAAGGTTTCGACGTGAGCAGCCTGTATATGAACAACGGCTATCTGTTTTTCTCCGCCAATCCGGTGGAGACATACGTAAATAATGATTCTATTAATCTGCAAATCAGAGTTCACGAGGGTAAGCAGGCACGTATCAATAAGGTAACGGTAAGCGGAAACACCAAAACCAACGAACATGTAGTTATTCGTGAGCTTCGTACAAAACCGGGACAGCTTTTCAGCCGTGCTGATGTTATCAGAAGTGTGCGAGAGCTGGCAAACCTGAAATATTTTAATGCACAAAATCTCAAACCGGATATTAAGCCTAACCCGGCAAACGGAACCGTAAATATTAATTATAACGTAGAAGAAACCTCTGCTGACCAGATAGAACTTTCGGGTGGATGGGGATATGGAAGAATTATAGGCACCATAGGATTGAGTTTTAACAACTTCTCATTGCGTAATTTCTTTAATTCTAAAGCCTGGAGACCTGTTCCTTCGGGCGATGGGCAAAAACTCTCCGTACGCTTCCAGACTTATGGCGCCGGCTATATGAGTGCCGGAATTACCTTTACCGAACCCTGGCTGGGAGGCAGAAAACCTAACGCACTGACTGTTTCATACTACTATTCCATCTATTCCTTAAATTCGCGTACCACCATTAGTCCCAATCCAAGCTACCCGTCAGTTGGCTCAAGTGGAAACCGGAAATTTGTTAGTCATGCCATCACCGTTGGACTGGGAAAACGTTTGAAATGGCCGGATGACTATTTTACCTTATACCAGTCCGTTAATGTGCAGCTTTACAATCTGGTAAACTATGCTTCCATTTTTTATGTTGGAAATGGAAACGGTAGATACAACAACCTGAATTACAATATTGTATTGGGACGAAATTCGGTTGATGCACCCATCTATCCCCGAACCGGCTCCGACATTTCGCTCTCGCTGACAATGACGCCACCTTATTCGCTTTTTTCTAAGAAAGATTACCAAAATCTTCCTGATATGGAAAAATACAAATGGATTGAATACTACAAATGGAAATTCAAATCCTACCTCTATTTTGAGTTAATGAATAAGCTGGTGCTGGTGACCAAAGCCAGGTTTGGATACCTTGGTGCATACAATGCCAAATTGGGAGCAACACCATTTGAACGTTTTTATCTCGGTGGTGACGGCTTATCGGGTTACAACAACTACGATGGACGAGAGGTTATTGGCATGCGTGGTTATGGTAACGAAACGATAACACCGGAATACTATAAAAACCGGAACCTTGGTGGTACCATCTATTCCCGCTATACTTTGGAACTGCGTTACCCTATTTCTCTGGCACCTACTTCTACCATTTATATCGAAGCTTTCTTTGAAGCAGGTAATGCATGGTCAGGAACAAAAGATTTTGATCCCTTTAACCTAAAACGGGCAGCCGGTATTGGTGCCAGAATTTATCTACCCATGTTTGGGCTACTCGGGCTTGACTGGGGTTACGGATTCGATAAGATACCAGGTATCCCCAGTGCCAGCGGAAGCCATTTCCACTTCTCTATGAATGGTTCCCTCGACTAAATTTTGGCAGGCTTATTGCAGTTTTTATCGAAACTAAAATCATTGTACTATGAAAAAGACAAAAATCCAACTTATTTCGACAGCCCTTGTGGGACTAATGTTACTGGCTTTTATGCCTATGGCTCATGCACAAAAAAGTGCATTTGTGAATACGCAGTATATTCTGAAAAATATTCCTGAATATACTGATGCTCAGGATGTTTTAAACAACTTGTCAAAGAAATGGCAGGAAGAAATTACTTTAAAACACAACGAGGTCAGTGAGATGTACAAAAAATATCAGGCAGAAGCCGTCTTACTACCTGCCGATGTAAAAAAGAAACGGGAAGATGAAATTGTAAAAAAAGATAATGCGGTAAAAGCCTTACAAAAAGCGTATTTTGGTCCAGGTGGCAAGCTATTCAAAAAACGGGAAGAGTTGATAAAACCTATTCAGGAAAAAGTTTACAATGCCATAGAAACAATCGCAACAACCGAAAATATTGCGTTTGTCTTTGATAAAGCGGGTAGTCCGACACTCCTCTACGGTAACCCGAAGTATGACATTAGCGATGCTGTACTTGATGAGTTGGGAAAAGTTATGCAAACAAATAGCTCCGGCTCACAATAGCTAAAGTATTTTATAGCGACAAAAATGAAGTTATTTCTTCATTTAACGAATTTTATAACAACCATTGATGAAAATTTTTTAAATTTGCCGCTCACTTTTGAAGTTTAATTATTATTCATAACAATATTCATGCAATGAAAACATTTAAAAAAGGCTTTTTACTTTTAGCCGTCGCCCTCTTTATCTCCGGGTTTGGTTATGCTCAGGGTTCATTAAAAATCGGTTATATCAACTCCAACAAGCTAATGGGTATAATGCCTGAAGCCGACTCTGCTCAGGCTCATGTTAAGGCCTATGCCTCCGGATTACAAAAACAGATGCAATCCATGGCACAGGAGTACCAAAGTAAAGTTCGTGATTACCAAAGTAATGTAGGTACCATGTCCGATCTAATCAGACAAACCAAAGAAAAAGAGATTTCTGATCTGCAACAGCGTATTCAGGCCTTCCAGGCTTCTGCTGATAAAGATGTTCAGAAAAAACAACAAGAACTGTTTCAGCCGATCATCACCAAAGTAAAAAATGCTATTGATGCGGTAGGAAAAGAAAATGGTTACAACTACATTCTCGATGTTTCTCAGGGCGTTGTCCTTTATTATGGAAATGGAGATAATATTACGCCACTGGTGAAAAAGAAACTACACTTGAAATAAGAGGGAACCTTTCTCTTTTAAAAAAACCTGCTGAAATTCAGCAGGTTTTTTTAATGTCCGTAAATTATTCTTATCTTTTTCCTGGTTGTGCCGGTACCCTGTATTCATTCAGAACCCTAAAAACCGTTTATCCAAATAACTTCATAAATTTGCCATCCCAAAAATTCAAGGCTATGAAAGATACATTCGAAAAAATTAAAGAACTTTCTGAAAAATACCGGGACTATACTGCCCGTAACCTGTCGAAACTGGTGAAGATTAAATCGCTCAGCACACAGGAAAAAGAAGTTCAACAGGAGTTAAAACGTCAAATGGAAGAGGCCGGTTTCGATGAGGTGAAAATCGACGGTCTCGGAAACGTAATCGGGCGTATTGGAAATGGAAAACGTATCCTCGCTTTCGACGGGCACATGGATACAGTAGATTTTGGAAATCTTGATGCCTGGGATTTTGATCCCCTGAGCGGAGAAATTAAAGATGGTTATGTGCTGGGGCTTGGTTCCGCAGACCAGGAAGGCGGCCCTGCTGCTTTTGTTACTTCCGGCCGTATTCTGAAAGAGCTTGGATTTGATAAAGATGTTACCCTTTATTTCGTAGGAAGTGTAATGGAAGAAGATTCCGACGGCCTTCCATGGAAATATATTGTGGAAGAAGATGGTATTCGTCCCGACTTTGCCATCAGCACCGAACCTACAAACCTGAACATTTATCGCGGCCATCGCGGACGTATGGAAATAGAGGTAAGTTTTTACGGCCTGTCTGCTCACGGCTCTGCTCCCGAAAGAGGGAAAAACGCTATCTATATGGCTTCGCGTGCAGCACTGGAAATTGAAAAATTAAACGAACAGCTTGCTTACGATGAATTTCTCGGTAAAGGCAGTGTTACAATTTCGGAAATGGTTACCGGCAGCCCTTCGCAGTGTGCTGTAGCCGACTTCGCCAAAATTCATCTCGACCGCCGTCTTACCTGGGGCGAAACCAAAGAATCGGCGGTAAAAGAAATTGAAAATATTGTCAAAGATATGAACGCCAAAGTGGAAGTACTCCAGTACCACGAAAAGGCTTATACCGGACTGGAATATGGTATGGAGAAATATTACCCGACCTGGAAAATGCCCGAAGATCATCCGGTGGTGCAAACCGGTGTCAGCGCATACAAAGATTTGTACGGAAAAGCGCCCAAAGTAGATAAATGGACTTTTTCGACCAACGGCGTGGTCATCAATGGAATCTATGGAATTCCCACCATCGGATTCGGCCCTGGCAATGAAGTGATGGCCCATGCTCCCAACGAAAAAACACCCGTGGAACATTTGGTGGTGGCGAGTGCTTTTTATGCTGCTTATGCTTACAAATTTGCAGAAAACAAATAGTGTTTGTTTATCATGTCCGGTTTCTTCCCCGCTTAAAGCGGGACAAGCTGTTACACTTGTATTTAAAGTTAGTCATTTACTAAAGTAAACTCCTGACTTTAAATACTTCGCAAGCCTTGAACCCGAACAGGATAAACTAAACACCAACTTTATGAATACACCATAATTATAGACAGGGCTCAATAAATACGGAAAAAATGAATTTAGAACAACAGATTGAACGGTTAAAAGAACTTAAAACCCGATTATATCAAAAAGATTTTCTTCTTACGTGGGAAAAAAGTGAAGATGAGCTGAAAATGGTGCTGGAGACAGCAGCCATCCTTAAAAATATGCGGGAGCAAAATATCTCTTCCAAAGTGTTTGATTCGGGACTGGCTATTTCCCAATTCAGGGATAATTCTACCCGAACAAGATTTTCTTTTGCATCTGCCGCTAATTTGCTGGGGTTGGAAATTCAGGATCTGGATGAGAAAAAATCACAGATTGCCCACGGCGAAACAGTTCGCGAAACAGCCAACATGATCTCCTTTTTAAGTGATTTTATTGGTATCCGCGATGACATGTATATTGGCGAAGGCCACAAATACATGCTGGAAGTTGGTGAAGCGCTGGACGATGGCTTCAAACAAGGGGTTTTACCCGTACGCCCGGGCATCGTCAACCTGCAATGCGATCAGGATCACCCTACCCAGTCGATGGCTGATTTGCTGCATTTGAAGCAACATTTCGGGTCGCTGGAAGCACTTCGCGGAAAGAAAATCGTTATGAGCTGGGCCTATTCGCCGAGTTATGGGAAACCGTTGTCGGTGCCACAGGGAATTATCACCCTTATGTCGCGTTTTGGCATGGACGTGGAGTTAGCTTATCCCGAAGGCTATGAACTTATTCCCGAAATGGTGGATATTGCCCGCCGGAACACAAAAGAAAGCGGTGGTAGTTTCCATATCAGCCATTCCATGGAGGAAGCCGTGAAGGGTGCAGATATCGTTTATCCCAAAAGCTGGGCACCGTTTCACGTGATGCAACAGCGTACCCAATTATTACAACAGGGAGATACGAAAGGTCTGGAAAATCTGGAAAAAGCCTGTCTCGCCGAAAACGCCAAATTCAAAGACTGGGAATATAATAAAGAAAAGATGCAGCTGACAAAGAATCAGGATGCGCTATACATGCATTGTCTGCCGGCTGACATTACGGATGTGTCATGCAATGCCGGAGAGGTAAGCGAAGAAGTTTTTGAAAAATATCGTATTCCCACTTATGTGCAAGCCGGGTTTAAGCCGTACATCATTGCAGCCATGATGTTCACCAACCGTTTTGAAAATGCCTCTGGTGTTTTGAAAAAGATACTGGAAAGAGATACAAAGCGGATTAACTTCTAAACTTTCGTTTGTAAAACTAAAAGAATTAAAAAAACTTTTTGAATTTGGCTGTGAAGTTGTAAATTTGCAGCCCTTTTCAGAGAAACTCTCGCCAGAGGCGAGACCGGGCCTATAGCTCAGTTGGTTAGAGCACCTGACTCATAATCAGGTGGTCCCAGGTTCAAGTCCTGGTGGGCCCACACATTGAAAATCCCTGTAAACAAGTTGTTTGCAGGGATTTTGCTTTTATACCGATTAGCACTGTGTTTATCAAACAACTATAATATTATTTCTTGTCCAGCCTGTGCCATCTGCCAAGGAGTTCGTTAATTTGCTTTTTATAATAAGAAAATACTTCCGTTTGGCCTTGTACAGGCGCTGCATCCGCACTCTGAACAGAAATTACCAGCCCGGATAAAGCCCCAATTGCGGAGGACATATTCGGTTTCCCTCTATACAACAAGGTTGAAAGTGAATCAGTAGTTGCAGAGGAAAGGTTCTCTTTTCCCCCTGTAAGCATATTATCAATGTTGTTAAATACTGTAACTGATTTGTTTAAAATAGTGTCTATTTGCTGAACCAGCTTAAGCTGTTTTACCAAATCATCTTCGCTTACGTGAACACGCGGATCCAATTTTATGATTAAAGGCCGGGTATATTTTTTTTCGTTTACACTCAGGGTGACTGTATAACGCCCCGGCAAAACAAGCGGCCCTTCAGGTTGAAGCGGTGTGCCGTCTGTCCATATTGCTGCAATGGAATAATGATATTGCAGGGCCGAAGGACGTGGATAGCGAAGGTTCCATACAAACCTGTGCATGCCTGCTGTATTATAAAGATGTTTGGCTTTTGCGAGCCAGTCTTTTTCAAAATAGCGGTTGGCAGGTAATTTTTTTGCCTTTTCGTTACTTGAGAATTGTTTAACAATATCCCCTTTGGCATCTTTTATGGTCAAAGTGATGGTACCTTGTATATCATCTTTAAGCCAATAATCTATTATTGACCCTGCCGGGGGATTTTGTCCCAGTGGGGTGGACGGAGGCCAGGGGGTATCATGGTTTTCGTTATTCCTTAAGCGCCAGGTTTGTGCAGGATGAAAAAGATGAACCGGCTCTTCCGAAATCTTTTGGGTTATTTCACGTAATAGTTCCAGATCATCCAGTATCCAGATACCGCGTCCCTGTGTTCCGGCAATAAGATCGCCGTTGTGTACAACGAGATCGCGTACGCTGGTAGTGGGGAAATTTAATGTAAGCGGCTGCCATTGAGAACCATCATCAAATGAAACATAAATACTTCGGTTTGTGCTTGCATAAAGAAGTCCTTTCTTAACAGGATCGGCCTTGACAACATTCAGATATTCATCGGATGGAATTCCTTTGATAATCGTCTGCCATGTCTTTCCGTCGTCAGTTGTCTTGAGTATTAAGGGGGCGGATGTTCCAAGCCTGTGCAAATCAACGGAAACATACGCAGCATGAGCTGAAAATGGTGATGGCTCAATGGAATTAATTCTTCCCCAAAGCGGAACAGTTGAAGGCGTTACATTTTGCCAATGTTCACCTCCGTCTTTAGTGAATTGGATAAGACCATCATCTGTGCCGACCCAAATTACTTTTTGATCGACAGGTGACGGAGCGATACTGAAGATCACTCCGTAGCCAATTGAGCGAGCCTGAGCCTGACCTGGATTATTTACTTTCTCAGCTCCTGGCTTTACCCCACTAAGATCGGGGCTGATAATTTTCCAATGATTGCCGTTATCCAGAGATTTAAAAAGATACTGAGCGCCAAAATACAACGGATAAGGTTTTATATGAGAAAAAACCAGTGGTGTAATCCAGGTGTAACGGTAGCGCACTGTTGTAGGCCGTGCACCATAACTTGAGACAGGCCACGGAGAAATGTTGGCAGACTGCCTTGTAATTTCGTTAAAACGGGAAATTTTCCCACCGAGTCCACTTCCGAATACCAGATTTGCATTCCCCGGTTTGGGAATTTCGTAATCTCTCTCAGCTCCACCTACCGGGTGCCAGTCCCTCTCACTGATCACGCCATAAGGCCCGCGACTTAAAATTCCAACGGTACCGTTATCCTGTTGTCCGCTGTAAATCCGGTAAGGAAACTGATTATCTACCGCCAAATGATAGAACTGACCGGTAGGCTGATTGTACCAGCTTGACCAACTCCGACCGTAATTTACCGTTACAACGGCACCCTGATCAGACGCAGTTATCATGTGACTAGGATCGGATGGATTTATCCACAAGAAATGATAATCATCTCCTCCGGGAGAACCTTTAAATATTGAAAAATGCCTGCCCCCATCATCCGAACGTTGGATGGAGCGATCCATGACATAAACAATATCCGGGTTTTTCGGATCCACGGTTATACGGCTAAAATAGGAATCTGCCAACGCCGCATCGGGATTAACCAACTGCCAGCTCTTACCTGCATTATCCGAGCGGTATATACCACTGTTATTTTTAGCAGCCTGTATAGAGACATAAACAATTTGTCCATTACTTCCGCGTGCAGCACCAAGGCCTATTCGGCCAAGCTCACCTGTAGGAAGTCCGTTGCCGGAAAGCTTTTTCCAATGACTGCCTCCGTCTGTACTTCTGTAGATGCCCGATCCCGGACCGGATTGTGGTAAAAAGTAATCGAGCCACGGATGCTGGCGCATCTGCCAAAGGGCAGCGTAAATTATCGAAGGATTTTCCGGATCAGACGCAAGATCCACAGCTCCGGTATTCTCGTTAACAAACAGAACATGCTTCCATGTTTTTCCACCGTTGGTGGTTAGGAAAACACCACGTTCGGAATTGGGGCCGAATGCATTACCCATTGCAGCGACCAAAACACGGTCAGGATTTTTCGGGGCTATCAGAATACGTCCAATATACCGGCTCTCTTTTAGCCCCACATTTGTCCATGTTTTTCCTCCATCTTTGGTTTTGTATATACCATTTCCGGCAAGGATATCATAACGCAACGCCACCTGTCCTGTGCCCACATAGATAATTTTGGGATTTGAAGGGGCAATGGCAAGTGTTCCCACGGAAGATGACTGCTGATGCTGCATCAAAGGCTGCCATGTTCGGCCTGCATCATCTGTTTTCCAGATTCCGCCACCTGCCGCACCAAAGTAGAAAGTATTTGGTTCGCCAGGAACACCCTCGGCCATTGTTGCCCAGCCGGCACGATAAGGCCCTATTAGACGCCAATGCATATCCGCATAAGTACTTTCGGGAATCGTTTGGGAAAGGATGATTTGAAATGGTATGATTAAAAAGATGAAGGTTTGTAGCAAAGTAAATACTGATATTTTATTTTTTACCCGACGTGAAGTTGATTCGGTACTAAGAATATTGGCCATCTTAATTTTCTGTTTCATGATATTCAGCTCTCCTGTTTTATTTAGTTTGTAATAATTGAAAAGAACGAATAGCACAAAACCATTTGAGTTCAAAAAGCTGCATCATTCTTTCAAAAAGATATTGTTACAGCAAAAGTATTATAAAAAAGGAAATTTGTTCACACCTTAACTTTAGGAAAGCAAAAAAACACATGAGTAAAGAGAATCTTCCGGATTACGTGAATTAGTATGTCCATCTTCTGCTTACCACACAAACGGTCTCTTATCCTCCAAAACAGCCATCATGTAAGAATTATTCATAATTGGCTATGTAAAGCAACTATGTTGTTTTAAGAAGTTCTTTTTATCGAAAATATTTTCTCCAAAAAAAAATCCATCATCTTTTGATTTTATTTTATTCGTAATTTTGCCGAACTATGGATATCGAAAAATTTAAACAAGAACTGGATGAACTTTTCCAGCTTTTTAACAAGCTGATGGAAAAGCAAGACTCAGATATGGAGAACATTCCGGGCATCAACAAAATGATGGTCGAACAGTTCAAAGTATTCTTCACCAACTACGAAAGCATGAAAGACCAAATTGCCTACCAGCTGCAGGGACAGTTTGGCGACTCTATTCAGGATATGGTAGAGACGCTAATCAAACAGCTGCGCGAGGAGTTAGGTGAAGAGGACTGGATGATTGCCCAGGACACAGAGGTTACTGTTATACACGAAATTAAAAAGAACGTAACAGAACCTGAAAAGGAAATTGCTGAAATTGACAAGTTACTTCAGAATTCCAACCTTACTCCTGAACAAGTGGATGAGTTGCTGGATCGGCGGTCGCGACTGAAATGATTTTTTTCTGACAAACTCCTGGCTCCCTTTTTGGGAATATTATTTGTTTACACAAAGGCAATCCTATGTTTGAAAAAGTCAAGCACTACTTTCGAAACTATTACAAAAAGCGAAAACCTTTTGCCATTGCCACGGATATTTTATTTTGGGGACTTGTTCTTTTATTGGTGATTCCCTCCACACGTGTACAGGTTTCATCCTTTTTTATCCGGATTACATCCTTTGCTCCTTCCGGCCTTTCAACAGACAAACAATATTCTATCACTGATAACGCCCGTCAGTGGCAGCTTACAGATATGTCCGGGAAAACGGTAAATTTTTCAGACCAGCTTGACAAACCTGTTTTTGTGAATATGTGGGCTACCTGGTGTCCGCCCTGTCGCGCTGAACTTCCCGGAATTCAGAAGCTTTATGAGCAGTACAAAGAGAAGGTACATTTCCTTCTCCTTACGGACGAGCCACAGGCCAAAGTAAGAGCCTTTGCCCGTGAATACCACTACGAGGATATGCCTTTTTACAGGTACCGCTACGTTCCACATGAGTTCTCAACAAGGAGTATTCCTTCTACATTTATCCTCTCGAAAAAGGGAATAGTGGTTTTATCTAAAAAAGGGGCTGCCCGCTGGGATTCCGACAAGGTAAAAAAGCTGCTTGATAACCTGATCAGACAATAAAATCGTGACTGATTTGTTATATCTTTGTAAAAATTTTAAAATGAAAGACATGAAACGTATAACAATAGGCATATTCCTTTTTCTTATTCTAATCTCTTTCCCCTCTGTTAAAGCACAATCTCTCAGCGAAAGTGCCATGAAAAAGGTAACTGTAGGCTTTGATGCTTTTACCGATATTTGGTTTAACGCACCAACTACCGTTCTCATACGTACTATTCATCCTTCTGGCAATGCTTACATTACTTACAACATGGGCGTTGGAGAGAGTAAGAAGTTTACTTTTGGTATTGGTTTAGGTATTGGTAACCACAATATGTACAGCAACAATGGTATTATTGAAAATATTAAAGGCGACACCATAAATTACGTTCAGGTTTCTAAGGATTTGAAAATGAACCGTTCCAAATTGTCTTTAACTTACCTTGAAGTCCCTCTCGAGTTGAGATTTAAAAGCAAATCAGGCCTTAAAATAAGCCTCGGCTTTAAACTGGGATATCTGATAGACAGTAAGGAGAAATATGTTGGAAATACAGTTGTTGGAGGTCCTCTTCAGGTTATCAAAAGGAAAAAAATAAGTCAGCTGAATGGTTTTTCCTACAGCCCGACCTTACGCATCGGTTACAAATCATTTAATTTGTTTTTCTCCTACTCGCTGGGCCCTGTTTTCAGAGTAGGACACGGCCCCCAACTACACCCCATGTCGCTGGGAATAACCATTACCCCGTTTTAACAGACGCCAAACAAGATTTTACAACAAGGAAAATATACATTAAAGTACCAGAAACAGTACTGTCATAACCAATACGCCGAGCAGGTAACCACTATAAATTTCAAAAGAGGTATGCGAGGCTGTTTTCAGTCGCGCATATCCCGTAATCCCGGAAGCCAAAATCACTCCGAACAACCAAAGAAAGATAGTTGTATGCCATGATATCCCCAGAGCAATCAGTGCCCCGGTGAGTCCGCCCCAGGCAATCATATGCTGACTAATCTTGAAGAAATAATTGACTCCCAACCCCAACAATACCAAAGCTGTAGATCCCATCAAAAAAATGGTAGCCAGCTGAAAAACAGCTAATTGTGATAGGCCATAGAAAGTAAAATAGAAAAAGATCGCAATGGCAATCATGGGGAGAGTGCGTTCATGCCGATGGCGCATTTCCATACTACCTATCAGCTTAAGAAGCCACATACCCACCGTCACTAACGTAGGCAGGACAAAAGTCAGGACAAAGACAAAGAGCAACACCATGGTTTTCATCTTCACCGGAATGATTAGTAAGTTATATAGAGGCAGCCGAAACAAAATCAACAGGAACCAGGTGGGAACCAGCAGCGGATGAAAGAGTACCGAGAGAGCCCGGGCAAATGTTTTTTCCATCAAAATAGTTTTCTAATACGGCTTAACAATTTATACTGAGGCTACTTGAATTTACATCTCAAAATTCAAGTATAGCCGAAGATATGCCGCTCTCATTTTTGCATTTTACAATAGAAGCGGTATAAATACTACGCCCCCAACTCCTTACGTAATCTGGCTACAGGAATGCCAAGCTGTTCACGATATTTGGCAACCGTACGTCGGGCGATGGGATATCCCTTTACCTTCAAAGCATTCATAAGCTGCTCATCGGTAAGTGGTTTATTTTTATCCTCCTCTTCTATTAAATCTCTCAGAATGGTTTTCACCTCACGGGTAGAGACTTCTTCACCATCATCTTTATGCATAGATTCGCTAAAAAAACTTTTCAGGAGGAAGGTGCCAAACGGTGTTTGAACATATTTACTGTTTGCCACACGTGAAACAGTGGAGATATCCATGCCTACAATATCTGCTATATTTTTCAGAATCATGGGACGCAGTTTGGTTTCATCACCCGACAGAAAATACTCGTGCTGATAATCCATAATTGCTTTCATGGTAATATAAAGCGTATTTTGTCGTTGCCTGACAGCTTCGATAAACCATTTTGCCGAGTCCATTTTTTTCTTGATAAAGCTAAACGCTTCTTTTTCAGCCTTTCCCCGTTTCCCATTGGCCAGATCATGCATCATATTGGCATAAGTACGGCTCACCCTCAACTCGGGAGCATTCCATGAGTTCAGGGTAAGCTCCAGTTCTCCGTTGTTATTGTTAATGGTGAAGTCAGGAATAATGTACTGATTATTGCGGGAAGTTTCTACTAAGGAGTTACCAGGCTTAGGGTTCAGCGTCAGGACAACATCTATCGCAGCTTTTAGCTGTTCTTCTGAAATATTGACCCGTTTCATAATCTTCTCGTAGTGCTTTTTAGTAAACTCGTTAAAGTAGCGTTTAACAATTTTGTAAGCCAGATTAAGAGACTCGTCATTCTCGGTTTTCATCTTTCGTCGTAGCTGTATAAGCAGACATTCCTGCAAGTTCCTTCCACCCACTCCTGGAGGGTCAAACTCCTGAATTACAGCCAGCACCTCTTCCACCTCTTCTTTTTTTGCATCGATATTTTGCATAAAGGCCAAATCATCAACTATGGCATCAACAGAACGCTGAAGATAACCGGAATCATCAATATTTCCGATGATATATTGTCCAATCTTCAGTTTGTAATCATCCAGATATTGCAAGCCAAGCTGTTGTTTTAGTAGTTCGTGAAAACTAATTCCTGTGGAGAAAGGAATTTCTTTGTGTTCATTATCGCGGCTGTAGTTGTTGGTTTGTAGTTTATATTCCGGAATTTCATCTTCACCTTTGTAATAATCATCCATATCAAAATCATCCTGAATTCCATCCCCGGCTTCCTGCGCTTCGGCAGCCTCATTAGTCTCATTATTTTCAGAATCCGGATATTCTTCGTCACGATTATCTATGGCATCTGCTTCAAGGGCAGGATTTTCTTCAATCTCCTGCTTTACCCGTTGTTCCAGTTCGTTGGCAGGTACCTGTAACAACTTCATTAGCAAGATTTGCTGTGGTGAAAGCTTCTGTAATAATTTCTGTTGCAGGCGTTGCCTTAACATGGTTAAAAGATTTTATTTTTTCTATTGCCTCACAAATGTAAGAAGTTTTTTAAACTGGCATGGTTTTGGTGGAAAATCTTTTTCACAAACTTACAAAGTTATTTTACAGATATAAAAAGGCTGTTCGCCATAGCGAACAGCCTTTTTTAATTAATGGTAAAACGGTTGTTATCCTAATTGAAGATATACCTCAACCCCAGTTGCATTTGCCATTTAGAGCGCAGAGAAACATCGTCCACATAAGAATTTTTCAGATTAGTATCAAATTTGAAATAAGGAACCCCATTCTTGTCCACACCGGTAACTGAAATAGGGGTATTGGTGGTGGCAAATTGACGAACGCCCCATTTGGAGCTGAGCAGGTTCCCAAGGTTCAAAACATCCAGCGAGATTTGAAATTTATGTTTTTTGCTTATAGCAATATCCTGTAAAAATTTAAAATCCAATTGAGTGTACCATGGCAACATAGCACCGTTACGTTGGGCATATTTACCACGGCGGGTTTTCAGATAAGGATCCTGGTTAATAAAAGCGTTCAAAGCAGTCCACTGTGCAGCAGCATCACTCGCAGCTACACCATTTCCATTAGCATCCACTGTCCCAAAATGAATGTCACTTTGGTTGGCAGGGACATACAACAAATCGTTGTTGATGATGTTGTCCTTATTCAGGTCGCCGGCATAAACATACGAATAACGGTTGCCCTTTCCGGCTTCAAAGAAGAAAGAAAAAGCAGAAGCATAACGTCCGTACGTAATACGATAGGAAGCACTGGCTATAATACGATGTTTCAAGCCATAACGCGACCATGAGTACATGGAATGGTTCGGATTGCCCACGATAGGATTACGTTGGAAAGCATCAGCAGCAATTTCAGCCGGAATAGAGGTTATATCTTTGGAACTCAGATAAGTATAAGCCGCCATAAGATTCAAACCGAAATCCCAAGTTTTGGTAATTTTTGTAGTAAAATTAAACTGATCTCCTTTTTTCGAATTATTCAAAACAATGGTACCCGCATCCAGAAATCCGATAGCCCCAGGGCTGGAAGAATAGATATTTGACTCCGCAAAATTAGCGAAAATCTGGCGGGTATCTCCCGTTCCGGAAAGACGTCCCGTGGGAGGTTTCATGTTGTAGTTGTGATGAATAACTGCATTTACATCTTTTGAATACATGGTTTCCACGGTAATCATCCAGTTGTTGCCAATATCCATATCGATGGCGAGGTCATTTTTCCAAACCTGTGGCCACCGGAAATTAGGAGAGGTAGAATTAACCTGAAAAGTATAACCCGGATTAATACCGGAATTGGAAGACTGGTTGCCTAACCACACAAAAGGAATTCGTCCACTGAAAATTCCCGTTCCTCCTCTGAGTTGCAATGTCCTGTCTCCTTTTATATCCCAGTTAAAGCCAATACGCGGCGACCAGAGAATTTTCGATTTTGGCCATTTTGCAGAATTAACTTTTGTTGGATTCCCATTTTGATCAACCCAGCCATCGAAGTTTTTCACCACATCCACAGCAGCTGTTTCAGGAATTTTGTTGAAATACATGGGAACATCAATACGCAGCCCGTAAGTCAGGTTAAAACGATCGCTGATATGCCATTCATCCTGGGCATAAAGCGCCAGTTGACCAACCTTAACATAAGACCACAGGTAATCCTTTTTTTGTGAATCTCTGACCTGTTTATTAAAATTAGTACCGGTGATAGAGTCGTTTGCCAAAAAGCTTTTGACACTGAAGAACATATCCCAGGGATAGTAAAACAGGTTAAAGGAATTTTGGAAATTAAAGTATTCGTAGTTGACTCCACCTGTAATAGTGTGTTTATTGGAATAATAGGTCACGTTGTCGGTAAACTGAAAAACATCCTGATTCAAAACATTATGCGTTGAGAACATCTCGGAACCGGCGGTGATAGCCAATTGGCCATTTTGGTTAAAAATATCCACTACCGGAAAAGGCGCAGAATGAGGTTCGCGATGATCGCGAAAAGCTGTATAACCAATCAACAGTTTGTTAGCCACTTTGTTGGAGAAAATAGAATTTAATTCGGCTACTATCGACTGGATTTTGTTAAAAATCCGGTAGGAAGAATTTTCAAAAGGCAACCGGTAGCTGGTAGGGCCACGGCCAATAATGGCCTCCGGGTGAGGCAAGATGTCTTTCCAGGCGTTTAACATGTTGTAGCGGATGGTCAGGTTCTCGTTTTTGGAGATATTCCAGTCGATCTTTGCTAAAATTTTATAATTTTTCTTGTGATGAGTATATCCCTGAAAAGCGCCCGGGTTATAACCCCAATAGTTTCTGTAACGTTCCTGCACCATGCGGATACTATCTTCTGGAACAGTAGTGACATTGGATTGTCCTTTGTTCTGATCGTTGTATGCTACCCAACTATGTGCCAGTTCGTCGCGTCTTTCACCTTCGGCATTTACGAAGAAGAAAAGTTTGTTTTTTATAATCGGCCCGCCGAGACTTATTCCATACTGCTGCGAGTTAAAATTAGTGTTGGGAATGGAAGCATCTCCAACCTTTGTACCGGCCATTTTTTCGTTTCTGAAATAGCTGTAAACAGTTCCTTTAAATTTATTTGTTCCAGATTTGGTAACAGCATTTACGCCGGCACCGGTGAAACCACCTTCGCGAACATCAAAAGGGGCCAGCGAAACCTGAACCTGTGCAATGGCATCCAGCGAAACCGGCTGTGCACCGGCCTGCCCGCCAGGCGTTGCATAATCCAGACCAAACGAATTGTTGAAAATAGACCCATCAACCGAAAAGTTGTTATACAGGTTATTACGACCACCGAAGCTGTTTCCATCCGATTCCGGCGTAAGTCTCGTTATGTCTTTTAAACTACGTGTAATGGTCGGCATGTTATCTATGGCTTTGCTGCTGATATTGGTCATGGCACCGGTTCTGCTGGCATTGATAACACTGTTGGTATTGGCTTTAATTTCTACCTCGCCGATATTTACCGATGTTTCCGTTAATACCACTTTAATGTTGGCTGTTTTATTTAAGTCGAGGTACAAACCGTTTACTTCTTCGGTCTTATAACCCACCGAACTTACTCTTACGGTGTAAGGACCGCCGATTTTCATATTTCGGAAATAGAACAGACCATCTTCCGAGGTAATGGTCCCGTACTGTGTCCCTGTGGGCGTATGTGTTGCCAAAACGGTAGCTGCAAACAGTGGTTTTCCGTTTTGATCGACTACTTGCCCTTTCAATGCGGATGTGGTTACCCCTTGCGAATAACCCGCAACACTCAGGCTAATAATGGCCAACATGAGTAGCGAAAAGCGTAAAATTACCTTCATAGTTTCTGTATTTTGTTAATAATAAAAAATAAGAACGAAAATAGGGTTTTCCTGCACTCAAAAAATATCAATTTTTTATTTTTATTTAACAATTATTAACAATCTGCGGGGATGCTTTGGTAGCTTTCTGTAAATTAATAATATGTAGATAAAATATATAGTTAAGAAATCATGCTAATATAATAAACAGGGGGTTGTTCTAAAGAAGAACAGACGGGGTTTGGAGTTGGTATCACACCCCGTTTCAATGTGGCACATTTTTCCTATTTTTGTTGTGAACATCAGGTTTAACCTCCGGGTTTGCTTTCACCATATGAAATAACCACACATGAAAATAATTGACAACTTACAAAAGCCGCAAAAACAGATGGCTGTTCTTGTTGATCCGGACAAACAGACAAACAACCAGTATGAGAAAATTGCTAAGATTGCACAAAATGCCGGTGTGGACTTTTTCTTCGTCGGCGGAAGTCTGCTCACCAGCAACAGTCTTTATCATTGTATCCGGACACTGAAAGAGAACAGTGATATTCCGGTGATACTTTTTCCCGGAAACACCTACCAGGTAAGCCGGAATGCAGATGCCATGCTTTTTCTCTCTCTTATTTCGGGACGAAATCCTGATATGCTCATTGGTATGCACGTAATAGCTGCGCCTTATGTCAAACTGAGCGGAATAGAAACTATGCCAACGGGTTATATGCTTATTGACAGTGGAAAACCTACTTCAGTGAGTTACATGAGCAACTCTTTCCCTATTCCCAACGACAAAAATGATATTGCCGCCTGCACGGCAATGGCCGGTGAAATGCTGGGGTTACGACTTATTTTTATGGATGCCGGTAGCGGTGCCGAAACACCAGTGCCTCCCGGAATGATTCGGTTTGTGAAAGATTCCATTGGCATTCCTTTGCTTGTGGGAGGGGGTATCCGTACCGCAAAAGCAGCAAAAGAAAGCCTGCAGGCAGGAGCCGACATCATAGTTATCGGAAACCGTTTTGAAGAAAATCCGGAGCTTATTTCTGAATTCACAGAAGTAGTTAAAAACGAAAATACCAGGTAAATATTCACAACAAATAATATCACGCTTCATTTTGGTGAATTTATTTATCATTCACCGTTTTCTCCAGTCTAAGCCGTAGCATATTAAGCGCCGCCAGCGCCGACCGCAGGATATTTCTTCCGCGATGTTCACCAAAATAAAACAATTGGGCTTCGGTGTCGCCGGTGTCTGCCAATGCAATCCACACAGTTCCTACAGGTTTTTCTTCTGTGCCGCCTGTGGGTCCTGCAACTCCGGAAACGGCAAGACAGTAATCGGTTTTCAATTTTTTCCTTGCACCTTCGGCCATTTCTATTACCACTTCGCGGCTGACAGCGCCCTGTTTTTCCAACATTTTCGGACTGACACCCAGCAATTCCATTTTAATACGGTTGGAATAAGAAACCACGGAGCCTTCAAAGTAACCGGAACTTCCCGGAATACCGGTAATCAAATGGGCAATGTAACCGCCGGTGCAGCTCTCAGCCGTTGAGATGGTTTTTTTCTTTTTCAGCAGTAGTTGGCCAATAACCTCTTCGAGACTAACATCATCGTAACCGAAAATAATTTCCGGAATAAGGGTTTTAAGTTTTTCCACCTGTCCTTGTATCTCCGTTTCCAGTTTTTGATGGTCTTCCCCTCTCCCCGACAGCCGGAGCCTGACAATGCCTGGTCGTGGCAAATAGGCAAGTTTGATATACGACGGCAGGTCATTCTCCCACTCTTTTATCTGTTCGGCCAGCAAGGATTCGGGCATACCGGTGGTCATAACAGTTTTGTGTACGATGGTTTCCATTTTAAAACACCTGACAAGTGCCGGAATAACCTGTTCCTCCATCATGGCTTTCATTTCAAAAGGCACACCGGGCATAGAAACGGCCACTTTCCCCTTTCTCTCGAACCACATACCCGGAGCCGTGCCGTTTTTATTGAACAGAGGCTTACATTTCTCCGGAATCATGGCTTGCTGGCGGTTAACCTCAGAAACGGGGAATCTTCGTGCTGCAAATATTTTTTTTACCTGCTCAAAAGTAGGCTCGTGAAAAACAAGTTTTGAATCAAAATATTCGGCTAATGTCTTTTTAGTAATATCATCTTTTGTGGGGCCAAGTCCGCCCGAGATGAGGACAACTTCTGCCCTGTTAAACGCCTGATTCAATGTATTTCTAATAGCCCTGTCGTCATCGGCAATGGTTGTGGTTTGCACCACGGAAATTCCGGCTTTGTTAAGCTGCGAAGCCATCCATGAAGCGTTGGTATTGACAACCTGCCCTATCAACAACTCATCTCCTATATTGATAATTTCTGCTTTCATGTATTTAAAATTGTAGCTTTGCAAAGGTAAATGATAAAGAGAATACGATGGAATTAAAAAATGCAGAATTAGTACTGAATACCGATGGAAGTATTTACCATGTAAAACTTAACCCGGGCGATGTGTCCGAAACTATTTTTTTAGTAGGCGATCCCGGCCGTGCCAAAATGATTTCCGAATATTTTGATGATATTGAATTTGCCGGACAAAACCGTGAGATAAATACTTTTACGGGGACTTACAAAGGCAAACGCCTCACGGTTATTTCCACAGGAATGGGCCCTGATAATGTGGAAATTGTTGTAAACGAACTGGATGCACTGTTTAATATTGATTTTAAAACCAGAATGCCTAAAAAAGATAAAACTTCACTAAACCTAATCCGTATTGGCACTACCGGCGCTCTTCAGGATGACATTGGTGTGGTTCAGTCTTATATTGTCTCGGAGTATGCTTTGGGGTTGGATGGCCTGGCTTATTTTTATGAAGATGGCCCCAATGTACTTCAACAGGAATTAACGGACACCTTTATTAATTACATGAACTGGGACGAAAGATTACCCCGCCCCTATGGAATTAAAGGTTCTGACTACCTGATTGAGAAATTATCCACCGGCTGGCGAAAAGGAATCACACTGACTGCCCCCGGTTTTTACGCCCCGCAAGGGCGTGAGCTGAGGCTCAGGGTACACGATAAAAGCATTATCGAACGTGCCGGAAAATTTGAGTTTCACGGTCAGAAAATCACCAACTTCGAGATGGAAACATCAGCTTTGTATTCGCTCTCGGCCATGCTCGGTCACGAAGCTATGACCGTTTGTGATGTCATCGCCAACCGTATTACCGATGAGTTTAATCCCAACTACAAAAACAGCATGAAAAATCTGGTTCAGAATATGCTGGATCGGGTGCTCGTACTTTAAAATTAGTAAAGGTTCCGTATAGATTTTTAAGCTAAAAATCTCAATTCCCAAGTTAAAATTACCCAAATAAAATTTATTCGGGGATCATTTTCCCTATTCGTACAATTTGTATGTGTGTGATATAACTTATAAGCTTTTTAAAACTGAGATAGCCTGGAAAGAATGATAAAATAAGGTAGCAGAGTTTTGGTTATTTTGAATTTATTATTTGGTACTTATTTGAAACTTGTTTTTTTGTGATTTATTTTTTAAGGCTACATAAACAATACTCCGGTAATAATTCTATTAACCTGATTTTCAACCAGTTGTAGACGCTTCATAATAAGTGTAACTTATTATGAAGCAAGCATTTGCGTCTTGGCGTCTTGGCGAGAACGAAAAATTACCGAACTATTGCATAAAGAATCTAACAAAAAACCTTTTTACCCAAATACAGGCAATAAAACAACGAATGTTTCGTATCCCAATAAGAGTTTGTATTTTTGGTATTTAAATTATTACCGTGGAGCTTTATTCGAAAAAAAAACGCTGGAAGATTATTCTCGCCATTTTGGGAATCCTCATCATCGCAGCTTCTTTGTTTTATACAAATATTCTGGTGGCTAAATTTGCCCAGGCTGAGCGCCGGAACGTTCGCTTGTGGGCAGATGCCGTACACCGGAAGCTACGTTTGGTGAAATATACCGATGCCTTTTTTCGCCAACTCCGGAATTCGGAGCGTCAAAAAGTTGAGCTGCTTGCCGATGTCTATAAACGAATGCTTCGTAAGAACAATACTTCGGATGAGCTGACTTTTTATTTAAACATTATATACCGCAACCACGATGTCCCGGTTATCATCACCAACGAAAAAGGGAAAATCATTTTCTTTAGGAATCTTTATCCGGAGCCCGACAGCTCTTCCCTATACCTCAGGGGAAAGCTGAAAGAAGAGTTTTCAGTCTATCCATCTATCCCAATTCCCAAGACAGGAACCAGATTATATTATAAGAATTCATTGGTTTTTAATCAGTTGCAAACTGTTCTAAATGACTATATTACAGTCTTTATGTCGGAAATTACCGCCAATTCTTCCAATGTTCCGGTCATTGTTACTGACAGCACGCAAACCAATATTTTACAATTTGGTAATCTTAATGATGTACGCATGAGCAATCCGGCTTTCGCCAACAAGATGCTGCGAGAGATGAAAAGCCAAAATAAGCCTATCGAAATAAATTTCCCGGAGCAGGGAAAAGCTTATATTTTTTATAAAGATTCTGATTTGCTAACAAGGATGAAGTGGTTTCCGGTAGCACAAATTCTGGTTATCAGTTTCTTTCTTCTCATTGCTTATCTGCTCTTCAGCGCTTCAAGACGGTCGGAGCAAAACCGTGTGTGGGCAGGGATGGCCAAAGAAACTGCCCATCAGATAGGAACACCACTCTCTTCCATTATGGCCTGGGTTGAGCTTATCAAAATGGACGAAGCCAATGCCAAACAGGCAGCAGAAGAAATCACGAAAGATGTGAAACGCCTTGAAGTCATCACCGAAAGATTCTCAAAAATCGGCTCCACACCGAGCCTCAATGAAGAAAATCTCACCAAAATTATTTATGACACAGTAGCTTACCTGAAGCCACGCACCCCACGAAAAGTTCAATATAGCATTTTGTTTCCCCGTGAAAAAGAGATTATCCTGCCGGTAAACGTCTCTCTGTTCAGCTGGGTTTTGGAGAACCTTTGTAAAAATGCCATCGATGCCATGGAGGGCAAAGGGAATATCACCATCGACATGCAGGAAGAAAGTAAGCAGGTGGTGGTGGATGTGATTGATACGGGAAAAGGTATTCCACTTACCGGACAAAAATCTGTTTTTAACCCCGGATATACCAGCAAAAAGCGTGGCTGGGGGCTGGGACTGTCTTTGGCCAAACGTATTATTCAGGAATATCATAAAGGAAAGATTTATGTGAAAAATTCATCGTCCAAAGGAACTACTTTCCGCATTATCCTGAAAAAGTAAAGTATTATGATTATGCATCGAAATTCCATGAAATTTTTATGACGAATACCGATTAATCCTGTTTGAAACGGGACAAGCTGATTTTTGATTTAAGATTTGAGTTCCAAAATACTCCACTTCGACATTCATCATTCGTTAATCATTATTCGAGATTAGAAAATTAACAGAAGTTAAAGTAGTTATAATGAGATTGCAGACTTTTAAACATTAAACAGACAAAACCATCGTAGCCTTATGCCGGGTATCTATCTTCACATTCCGTTTTGTAAACAAAAGTGCCACTATTGTAATTTTTATTCGCTGGCTTCACTGAAATACCGCGATGTTTTTGTGAATGCACTGCTGAAAGAGATGCACCTGCGTAAGGAATATTTACACGACAAGCATATTAACACGGTTTATTTTGGCGGAGGGACTCCTTCACTCCTGAATGTGGAAGAGATAAACCGGATTATCCGGCAAATCGAAGCACTTTTTGACCTCGATTCCCTCGCCGAAATCACGCTGGAAGCCAACCCCGATGACCTGTCAACCGAATATCTGAAAGCGCTGAAAAACGATACGGCTATCAACCGGTTGAGTATGGGCGTGCAAAGTTTTTTTGACGATGATTTGCATTATCTGTATCGTGTACATGATGGAAACCATGCCCGGAAAGCTATTGAAATGGCAAAGCAGGCCGGCTTTGAAAACATGACCATCGACCTGATTTATGGCATTCCGACACTGACTGAGGAAAAATGGAGAAAGAACCTCGCGCTGTTTTTCAGCTACAATATTCCGCACTTGTCGTCGTATGCCCTGACGGTAGAACATAGAACGGCTTTACAGGTGCTTATCGAAAGGCAAAAGCTGAAAAACACCGATGAAAGCCAAAGTATTCGTCATTTTGAGATTTTGCTTGAACAAACACAGCAACACGGCTTTGAACAATACGAAATTTCCAATTTTGCCCAGCCAGGCTTTTACTCCAAACACAACTCCACTTATTGGCTTGGAGGACATTATCTCGGGCTGGGACCTTCGGCTCATTCGTTCAACGGCTATTCACGCCAGTGGAATGTGAAAAACATGAAGCAGTACATCGAATCCGAAACTATTGACCACATTGTGCTTGAAAAAGAAATCCTGACCAAAAATCAACAATATAACGAGTATGTGATGACATCACTGCGAACTTCCCGGGGATGCAATACAGATCATGTTCTCAATGTTTACGGAAAAAATCATGCTGCGTTCTTCCAACAGAAGATTCAAAAGTATCTGACGAACCAAAAAGTTATCCTGAAAGGTAATATTTACAAATTGACCGATACAGGTAAGTTGTTTGCCGATGGCATAGCCGGAGATTTGTTTTTTGAAGAAAACTGAGTAATCTCTATGTCAAATTGAGTGTAGCATCAAAAAATATCCGGTTTATTTTCGCTTATGTAAGCTATGACAAAGGGAAAGCCTTTTAAGTTTTGTTAAGCTTAGGATGTAGTTTTTAGCATTAATTTTGCTCAACAATCTTTAAAAACAAAGAATATGGCAGAAATCACATTAAAAGGAAATCCCATCCACACGTTGGGAACACTTCCTGCAAAAGGCACAAAAGCACCTGAATTTACTCTGGTAAAAAACGATTTGAGTGAAGCTAAATTAGCAGATTACAAAGGGAAAAACGTCGTGCTGAACATCTTCCCCAGCCTCGACACTCCCACCTGCGCAGCTTCGGTAAGACATTTTAATGCAGATGCCGCCAGTCTGGATAACACTGTGGTATTGTGTATTTCAAAAGATTTGCCTTTTGCACAGGCACGTTTTTGCGGCGCAGAAGGTTTGGAGAATGTGGAGACGCTTTCTGGTTTCAGAGATGAAAATTTTGCAAAAAGTTATCAAACTGAAATTGCTGATGGTCCTTTGGCCGGGCTGGAATCACGGGCAGTAGTTATCATCAATGAAGAAGGAACTGTGATTTACACGGAACAGGTTCCGGAAATAGTGGACGAGCCGGATTATGAAGCAGCTCTGGCGGTGCTGAAATAGTGCGAGGTACTTTCCGGGAAAACATTTCCCGGAAATATTAACTTTACAGGCTATAAAAAAACAGGACGAAAAACCGTTTTTAATGAAAAAGCCGAATTTTTACTATTTGTCCCTGCCTTTTAGTATTGTAAATGGTGTGGTGTGGGGCATTGGCATTGTTTCGCTGCCACTACTTGCCGGAACGACGGCGCGGGCAGGGCTTACTTTTGCTATGATTAATCTCGGTATTGCCGCCGGGGCTATTGTCTGGGGTCATCTGACACACAAATTCCGGCTGAATATCCTGATTTCTACGGGAACGGTTCTTTCTTTTCTTGCCTGGCTGGCCATCGTTTTGCTCAACGGAAAGTTTTTAATTCCGCTGGCTTTTATATTCGGTGCTTTTACCGCCAGCATTTTCACCTTTGCCAGTGTTATGATAACCAACACTTATCCTAAGGATTTGTGGGACAAATATATTGCTCAAATGCAGGCTTTTATGACCTTCGGAACGGTTGTGGGTCTATTGGTTACTGCCGTGTATGCCAGGGTGGTGGTAGGTCTTCCTTTTTTGTTTCTAGCTATTTTGGTTTATCTTCCCTTTTACAAACACCACCGGCATATTGCAACACATCATCAGCTGCATTCCAGCCTTCTCAAGCCAAAGATGCATTTTGCCGAGCTGTTCAACGGTTACTTTCACCAGCACATTCGCTGGAAACACCTCCTGAACTTTAAAAACAAGCCCCTTCTGCTGCTGAATATCCGGTGGATTTTTGTTATGCTGGCTCCGGCGCCGGTTTATGCTATGTATCCCCTGCTTATGAAAAATGCATTTCATTTGAGCACTTCGGATTCATCACTGGTATATGCGCTGAGCACGGCTTTCGGTGTCTTTCTGTTTATCACTGCCGGAAAAATAGCAAAGAGAAAAAGTCCGTTTTTTACGATGAATCTCGGCGTGTTCTCTTACGTTTTGAGTTTTATTTTAATGCTGGCAGGGATGTGGACGCAGCTCTTCGTTATTGGCATCCTCGGCTTTATGCTCATGATATTTTCCTGGGCTTTTATTTCTACAGGCATGAACATAGGCGTGGTGGAACTCACCAGCGAGAAAAAAAGAGGCGAAGCTCTGGGTCTTGCCAATTCATTCCAAAGTATCGACAATGTATTGGGCGGAGCCATCGGAGGATTTATTGTCGCTTCGATGGGTTTCCAGATGATTTTGTATTTCGGAATCCTGTTTTCCGGTATTGCCATCGTATTGAGTATCTTTCAACACAAACTTAAATCATAAAATTATGCTCTCCAAGAAGAAAAATGCTAACGAAAAAGAAATTGTCTCAACAACTTATGCCAGCAGGTTTTTTACCAAACCTGTTTCGCGCTATCATATTCCGGATGAGGGTATGGATGCTGATGTAGTGTATCAGCTTATCCACGATGAGCTGAACATTGACGGAAATCCGGCTTTGAACCTGGCTTCATTTGTTACCACCTGGATGGAACCGCAGGCCGAAAAACTCATTATGGAAACCCTGAACAAAAATCTGGTGGACCAGGACGAATACCCACAGACCGGTGTTATTCAGGAAAGAGTTATAAACATGCTGGCGCACTTATTTCATGCCCCGACTAACAAACAATCTGTTGGCACCGCTACCATTGGATCGTCTGAGGCAATCATGCTGGGACTTTTAGCTCACAAATGGAGCTGGCGAAAAAAGAGAGAGCAACAGGGTAAATCCACGCAAAATCCAAATATTGTAATTGGAGCAGATGTACATGTGGTCTGGGAAAAATTTGCCCGCTATTTTGATGTGGAAATGCGCATTATTCCCATGCGGAAAGGGCAATATACACTAACGGTGGAAGATGTAAAAACACGCATCGACGAAAACACCATTTGTGTGGGAGCCGTTATGGGAACCACTTTTACCGGACAACTTGATCCGGTGGAGGAAGTTAATGCGTTACTCGAAGAAATTGAGAAAGAAAAAGGCTGGGACATTCCTATCCATGTGGACGGCGCAAGTGGCGGTTTTATTCTGCCCTTCTTATATCCCGGGTTTAAATGGGATTTCCGGCTGTCGCATGTGCGTTCCATTAATGTTTCGGGACACAAATACGGGTTGGTTTATCCCGGTGTGGGCTGGCTTGTCATGCGCGATAAATCGGATCTTCCCGAAGACCTTATTTTTTATGTAAACTATCTCGGAAGCGAGGAAGCCACCTATACACTTAACTTTTCGCGCGGAAGCGCCATGGTGACGGCACAATATTACAACCTGCTTCGCCTCGGACGGAAAGGCTACAGGCAGATTATGGAAAACAGCCTGAAAAATGCCCGCTATCTAGCATCGAGAATCAGCAAAACTAACTATTTTGAGCTGGTAAATAAGGACATCAAACTTCCGATTCTCGCGCTAACAGTGAAAAAATCAGTAGGATTTTCCGTTTATCAGCTCTCGGATAAGCTTCGGGAAAGAGGATGGATTGTGCCGGCCTACTCGTTGCCTGCCAATGCCACCGATGTGGAGGTTTTACGAATCGTCATTAAAGAAAATTTTAGTCGCGACATGGCAGATATGCTCATTGAGGACATGCTTCGCTTTACAAAAGAGCTTATAGGAGAGAAAAAAACTAAACAGGAAAGTAACTGCAAAAATCAAATTCATAAAAATATTTGCTGACACAAGCACTGTTTCTAATCCTTTTTTAACTTTAAACTTTATCTTATAACTTTGAAAAAATAATTATTTATTTTTAGCAAAAAAGAAAGAACCATGTCTTTAACATTTGCACAAATAGAAGAGGTCAAACAAGCGGCTGCAAAATTCATGTATAATAACCGGCCGCCGGAAGATATCCGCCCACAGTTGGATTTAGGTTATCGCATTGATGGCCAGAGCGTATATGTTTTTGAAATAAGGCCACAATGGGACAAACCGGAGATTATTCAGAACTATGATGTAGCCAAAACCACCTATGTAGAGAGCAAAGGCTACTGGAAGATCTTTTGGCTTCGAGCCAATTTAAAATGGTATCCGTATCCTCCGAGGCCATACGTCAAAAGGATTTCGGAATTTTTTAATGAAGTAGAAGAAGATTCTGCCGCTTGTTTTTTTGGATAAAGAGAGCTATACGAACTTTTCTCCCTTTTCAATTTTTACATTAGTAACGAACAGCCTGATTTTCTGCTCATCTTCTTTACGGCAAACCAGTAAAACATCATCCTGTTCCACCACAATGTAATCCTCAAGTCCTTGCAAAACCACCAGTTTGTCCTGCGGCATGTGGACAATACAATTATTGGTGTCGTACAGCATAACGTTATTACCTACCACGGTATTTTTATTTTCATCTTTATCGCGAATAGTGTAAAGAGAGCCCCATGTACCGAGGTCTGACCAACCAAAATCTACACTGAGTACATACACATTTTCCGACTTTTCCATAACCCCGTAGTCGATGGATATATTTTTACAAACAGCATAAGTCTCTTTGATGAAAGCATCTTCTCCGGGGGTATTATATTTTCCAATACCTTTTTCAAAAAGGCTGTCCACCTCTTTCAAATGTTTGTCGAAAGCTGCCATAATACTTTTCAGCGACCAGATAAAAATACCTGAATTCCATAGAAAATCACCGCTGGCCACAAACGATTTGGCAATTTCAAGATTCGGTTTTTCAGTAAATGTCTTCACTTTGTGCAGGCGGCTGTCTTTGGGATATATATTTTCCCCTTCAAGCTGGATATAACCATACCCTGTGTCAGGACGGCTGGGACGAATGCCCATGGTTATCAGCCAATCGTATTCAGAAGCCGCTTCCATGGCTGTTTTAATATCTCTGACAAACTCTTCTTCTTTCAGAATAATATGATCAGAAGGAGCTACCACAATAATAGCATCCTCATTCTCCTCTTTAATCTTGTAATTAGCATACGCAATACAAGGGGCTGTGTTACGGCGCGAAGGCTCGCAAAGCACCTGTTTTTCTTCAATTCCCGGTAACTGCTCCAGCACCAGATCGCGGTATATTTCGTTGGTAACGATATAAATATTCTTTGCGGGAAGAATTTTGGTAAACCGGTCAAAAGTCAGTTGGATAAGGGTTTTACCGATACCGAGTACATCCATAAACTGTTTGGGATGAGCAGTTCTGCTCATAGGCCAAAACCGGGAACCAACGCCACCGGCCATAATCACACAATAATAATTGTCCATTGTAATTCTTTTAGGATATACAAAAATAAGAGAATATATTTAATACATCTCCTTTTTCACTGAAATCAATTCATCAATGTCCTCACTTCAGACGTCCGGATCTGAGTTGAAGCCAACGATAACAGAAACTACCTACTGTTGCACTGTCGCCTAAGGCACGATATCCATTTAATGATGAAGAATAACGAATATCGATCAACGAATGATGAAGTTAGTACCGGAAACCAAATCAAAAATCTTTAATCGTTGATCGGCGTTCGGCGTTCAAAGAAACAAGAAATTTTTTTCAGTTAACCATTAACCATCTCCACAACTGTCAGTGGCTGAAACAGAAAGATACGTTTGCTGTCCAGCTCAATACATTTATAGCGTTTCCGCAACTTTTCAACTACCTGAAACTTCCTGTTGTTTCTGAAAAGAAACCGATCACCCGGATTCAGGTCTTCAATAAGCGTTTCTCGTTTGCCACCATCAAACAGCATAAGTGTCCGGGTCAGTTCCACGTCGGCCTGGCTGGAAGCTTTGATATTTCGTAAATGCTGATAAATGCTTCGTTGCAAATCAGGGGGGAAAACATTTTTCTCCAGAAAAGGCTTCATCAGTTTGCGATAATTGGTTTTCCACTCTTTACCATGTGCCTGAGCCACAGCACCATACTGTTTGTGTGTTAACAAATGTGCTAACTCATGAACAAAGGTGATAAAAAACGCATAGGGATTTAAATCGTGGTTTATGGTGATGCGATGATAAGCCTGTTTGTTACCAGGGGGACGATAATCGCCCAGTTTTGATGCTCTGCTTCGGGTAATTTTCAAATAAATTTGATAGCGTACAACCCAGGCAAAGACCGGGTCAATCATGGCCTCCGGCAAATATTCTGATAAAATTTCTTTTTCTTTCATGAAGATGAGTACTATTTAATCTGATTAGTCAAAGATACATCGCGTATCAATTTCTCTAACGGTGCTGTTGCCTCTTTCCAGCGATAATTTTGTTTTACAAAAGCGAAGGCTTTTTCTGATAATTTTTGGCCTTCCTTCTGGTTTTCCAGTAAAGACAGTAACACCTTGGCCAACTCTTTTGCACTGCTTCCCGTAAGTATTTCTTCCTTTTCTCTGGCTTTCAAAGCGGCATTGGCAAGCGGTGTGGTGACGCACGGTATTTTCATAGCCATTGCTTCCAACAGCTTATTTTGCAGCCCCGAGCCCATACGCATTGGCGCAATAAAGATATCGGAGCCGGCATAAGCTTCACGAATGTCATCCATCCACCCGCTAACTTTAACTTTTTTATTTCCCAGATTTCTGACTTTTCTATGGGGACTTGCTCCGGCCAACAACAGGCGTGTTTCCGGTTTTTTCTTCCACACCAGCGGCATAATTTCTTTGGCAAGAAACTGTGCTGCATCAACATTAGGAGGATATTTCATGTTACCTGTAAAAACAATTTCCTGGGTTTTTTTTCGTGAAAGCGGATAAAAAAACTCCATGTCAACACCGTTTCGAATCACAGTAATAGCAAGTTTTTTAGGGTGGGGGATTAAATCACGATCCTGCTCCGAAATGATGATTTTTTGGTCAAACAGGTCGAAGATTTTTTTTTCAAAAGCTTCCATTCGCCTGTACTCCATCTGGAAAACATGTTTCATAAGCCAGCCGGACTTATCGGCTCGCCGTTTTAATCCATAAGAAAAAGCATCCTGATAATCCAGCGTTTTAGTAACGGGAACATCCATAAGATAACGTGCTGTCCGCGAAAGCTGAGCAAACAGGTGGTCAGGATGGTATTCTGCAATCAACGCTTTTATCTTTCTGTCTGCCCGACGACTGTAGAAGTAACCTGATTGTAACGGAAATCCTGAAAAATAGGCTCGCAGAATATTTACTGCACGTCCATAAGCCGGCAGGTCAATGAAGTTAATGGAGCGGCAGTATGGTTGTAACTGTTCAAAAGCTTTTTGTTTGTCCACTTTTGGCAAAGGGTTTAACGCACAAAGAATAATCTCGTGTTTCTCCGACAGCACTTTTATCTGATGAAAAGCCCTGAGCTTATCCCCTTTTTCGAGGGGGTAAGGGATCCTGGAAAGTAAAACAAAGATTCTCATAAGTTGCATCTGTTCACCTCAGCAAAGGTCATAAAATTTCCTGATAAAAGGTCTCCAACTGTCCGATTATTTTCCGGTTATCGTGGTTTGCTTCCATAATCCTGCGGGCATTTTTTCCCAAAAGAGCAGCTTTCTCAGGATTTTCATACAGACGGGCAATGGCTGACACAAAATCATCAGACGTATGGGCAAGGAGAATATTTTTCCCGTCGGTATATTCGATGCCTTCGGCACCCGTTTTAGTGGAGATAACCGCTTTCCCCAGGCACATGCTCTCAACAATTTTAATTCGGACACCGCTTCCTGAAAACAACGGCACAATAGAAATACTTTTTGAAAGAATAAAATCGCGGGCATCAGGCACGTCACCCATAACCATCACATTTTTTTCATTCAACTTCAAAAGCCACCGGGGCATGGCGCGACCGGCTAGATAAAGTTTCAGCCATGGAAATCTCACCTTTACTTTTGGCCACACCTCTTTCAAAAACCAGCGTATCCCCTCCTCATTGGGCATCCAGTTCATGGCGCCAATATGAAACAAGGCATTTTCCTGCTGTTGTTTATGGCAGAGAGGATAATTTTCTAGATTTACACCAAACGGGATTGCCTGTACAGGTTTCTGGCAATGACCTTTAAAAAATACTGAATCTTTTTCCGTGATGGGCAGGATGCCATCAAAGTGATCCAGCACTGCCTTTTCGTAATTTTCGAGTGTGGTAAACAGGTGATGCAGGTAAAATTTCTTTACCGGATTACTGCTTGTTGCGTACATACGTTTCCATATGAGATGTTCAATATTGTGTGCACGTAAAACAATCTTAGCCTGGCTGTGTTTTCTGATAATGTGGAGATAGGGCGACATGAAAAGTGTTTCCAGCTGAACAATGTCGAATTTCTGTGTAAACAGGATTTCAATAAGCTTCTCTTCAAAAGCTTTTGAAATAAACCGCTGCATATGATAAGATTGTCGCGAAAAAAGGTTTAATAAGGCAGAAACAGGTTTTATGGCTAAATCCAGATAAACGAATTCTATAGCGGTTTTTTTGCGATAAGCCAGCGGGATATCTTCCTTAGCTACAGGATATTTATCCGAGTCCACAGCGAGAACTTTTACCTTATTTCCGGCATCAATTAACCCTTCAATCAGGTTGTTCATAGCCATGGCACCTCCTTCCTTTGCAGGCCATGGCGATTTGTTGCAAATGAAGAGTATTTTGAGCGGAGACATATTTTATCAGTCTGATTTTTTTTTCAGAAAAGGAATTTTTACTTTACCTAAAGTATCCAGAATTTTAATCAGTCCTGTGTGTTTTTCAATATATTTTCGCCAGCTTTCGGTATCCAAAAGAGGCGAATCGCTCGTAGCTTTGTAAGTCAGGAACAGGCCAAGAGGAAGAATGACTATAGTGGAGAGCCAGACGCCAAATATTACGCTCATCTCACCGGCACGAGCGGCTTTCTCACCGGTTACCGAAATAACATGATAAATCACAAAGAAGATAACGGAAATAACCACGGGTAATCCCAGCCCGCCTTTCCTGATGATGGCTCCGAGTGGCGCTCCGATAAAGAAGAAAATAAGACAGGCGAGAGAAAGTTTAAATTTCTGATTCCACACAATTTCATGTCGTATAATCAGCTGGTTTTTAGGCTTAACAATGCGGTTTACATGAAACAATACATTGTCTTTAGCATTACGGGCACGCCGCTGTGCATATCCTATGATTTGATTTTGCGTATCCCGGTCAAAATTCTTTAGAAAAGGATAGAGAATAGGGGGAGGTTTTGCTGCTTTCTGAACAATTTTCCTCTGCTTGCCGATTGCTTTTCTCTTTGGCTTCAACAAATTGAAACTGCGCAAAGAATTTACCTGAAAAGCGATTTTTCTATCTTTTACAAACAGGGTCAAAGAATCAATAGCATGGTTAAGCTGCTGAATATTCAGCATAGAATAGTTATTCTTAAAGAGTGATTCGTTTGTATGTCTTAGGTCAAGTTGAGAGAGGTCGAACGAAAGAATTTGTTTTTGAAATTTCATCTCTTCGAAAGGGTGTCTCTTCCGGTATCCGCGTTCATTGACCACTTCGATATAATTATAACCATTAAAGAGGGAAATAACCAGATGCTTTTGGTTAGGCGATAACTCCATTATGCCTTTTTTGGCTACAGTCACTTTTATATCTCCCATTCGGCTGGTATGGTCATAAATCATGACATCGTAAATAGTTTTGTTGTCTTTTGCTTTGCGGCCAGCCCTGATAACATATCCATTGAGTTCATTGTCAAATACTCCTTCATTTAAGTTGAAAGCAAGCTTTTTCTGACGTACATCATAGAGTAAGGAACCAAATTTCAGATTGGCTACCGGAAAAACATAATTTGAAAATAGAAAAGCACCAATACTTATGATAACCGCGAGAATAATCAGCGGTTGCATGGCTTTTTGCAAAGATATACCGGAACTCTTTATGGATACCAGTTCATAATGTTCGCCCAGGTTACCAAAGGTCATGAGCGAAGAAAGCAGGACAGCGAGGGGCAGGGCAAGAGGGACAAAGGTTGCCGAGGCATAAAACATGAGGCGCAAGATAACAACCAGTCCGAGGCCTTTTCCGACCAGATCGTCAACATACTTCCACAAAAACTGCATCAACAATATAAAAAGCGCAATGACAAAGGTCATAAAAAACGGACCGAGATACGATTTCAGCATGTATTTATGAAGTCTTTTCATGGGAGCTTTTAAAACCAGTTACAAAGATAGGGAAACTGTTGGGGATGATAATATAAAAAAAGCCAATCTCTTTTGAAGACTGGCTTTTTCAATGAATTCACAGAAAATTATCTTTTCAATACTTTTCTGGTTGAGTAGTTTATCTTCAGGGCATTGGCCGTACGCAACTGCTGTTTCACATCGGTAACAATCCCCATTTTAGTATTTTCATCTACTTTTAAAGAAGTGGTGATGAGGTTTCTTTCGGCTTCGTTACGTGCCTGACGTTCTTTGGAAACAAATTCCGGAATATCCTTCACTGTAGCATAGCTGTCGTTAAGTTGAATACGTGACTTGGTGCCGTAAAGTGCCTTATTCGCCGGTTCACCAATGTAAATATAACTTACCAGCGATTTCTTTTGAAGCTTCTGAACCTGTGTAGCCTCCGGAAGTTTTATTTTCACCATCAAAGTATTCTGACGCATGGTAGTAGTTACCATAAAGAAGAATAGCAATATAAAAATAATATCGGGAAGCGACGCCGTATTAATCTCCGGATTTGCTTTGGTTTTGCTTGTTTTAAATTTTGCCATACTACTGTCCTCCTACATTTTCAGGTTCAGCTTCTGAAACACGTATTGGAACCAACTTATTAATTGTCTTAGTCTTTTCAGGATCAACCAGTTGGTGAAATTTTACACCATAATACTTGAGCGATTGCTGATCTTTCATTTCATTAAAAGCTTTCGCTATTGCATCCTGAACACTAATGTACATTTTATAAGAGGTTCCCCTGTCATTCTTTAACGAAACAATACCTTTAGACATCAATACTTTCTTTCCTAATTCCGGAATAAGTTTCTCCTGAAGTTCAGGGAAAGCACTGTTGTTGGGATGTAAAGACATAAATTCAACAACTTTTTGTGTCAGATTGCTCACATTAGCCGGTTTCCCGTTTACAAGCATGAGATCATGGCTGTTGATAAGGATCTTAAGCACATTTCGCTCTTTCACATCCACATTTTCGTTCTTGTTTTTAACAGGTGGTGGCAGAATCCTCGTAATACCGGTATCAACATCCATGGTTGTAGTAACCAGGAAGAATATCAGCAAAAGGAATGCGATATCCGCCATTGACCCTGCATTTATTTCCGGCGCTGCTCTTCTAGCCATAGCTTTATCTTATTTAAATAATTTCATAACTCCTGAATACAGGATAGTGATAATAGACAATCCGAATATAATATAGACGGCAATAAGGCCCATCCCTACCAGCCTGGAAGTCAGTGCTGTAATGTGATACGTTTCCATTTGTAAAGCCGACAATTGGTTTGTGGCAAAACCATAAGAAACGCCTAAAATAACAACAAGGATAACAACGCTGAAAAGCATTTTAATCAGGTTCTTGGGGTTGATGATTATGGTATAAACAGGTGCCAGAAAAAGTACTGCCACACCAAGAAAAAGCATAATTTTACCCCAACCAAGGAAAGCATCCGTACTCATAATCCCGAAATAAAACAGAATTCCCGGGATAGCTGATAAAATCAGCAGTACGTACAAAACCCATTTGGTAATATTTGCAACTTTATCTTTCATGGCAAATTATTTTTTGTATTGTTTAGCCACAAGATCAATGAAAGCAATGGAAGTATCTTCCATGTCGCTAACCAAACTATCGATTTTGGAAATAATGTAATTGTAGAATACCTGAAGGATGACGGCAACAATTAAGCCGAATACAGTTGTCAACAACGCAATCTTAATACCAGTAGCAACAACTGCAGGGCTGATGTCTCCAGCTACGGCAATGTCGTCAAAGGCTTTAATCATACCGATAACAGTACCCATAAACCCTAACATAGGTGCCAGCGCAATAAACAAGGATATCCAACTTACACCGCTTTCAAGTCTCCCGGTTACTACGCTACCATAAGCAACAATAGATTTTTCCACGTCTTCCAGCCCGTTGTCATAACGATTAAGCCCCTCGGCAAAGATGGCGGCTACCGGCCCTCTCGTATCGCGGCAAACTTCTCTTGCTCCTTCAACATCATTATTCTCAAATGCTTCTTCCACACTTTTCAAAAGTTTCTTGGAGTTGATGGAAGCAAGGCTCAGGTAAAGGATACGCTCAATAGCAATGGCGAGACCAAAAATGAGTGTTAACAGAATCGTGCCCATAAATCCGGGACCACCTTCAATAAATTTTTCCTTCAAAACCTGATGGAATGACTTTGGTTGTGCAGTAGCAACAGGTGTTGTTGTGGCAACGGCAGTGGTGTCTGTAGCAGTCGAATCATTATTGACTACGGCTGTCGTGTCATTTGCTGTTGCGTCCTGGGCATAAACAAAATTTGAAAACCCAATGGTTAACAGGGCAGCAATTGAAATAAATGCAATTAATTTTTTCATGATTGATAAAAATTGATTAAAATGATTTTACATTTTCTGAAATGTGGTTACAAAAATATAAATTATTTGATTAAGAACTCTTTTTTAAGAATTAATAAATAAAATACACAACTATTTTTTCTCTTACCAGCGGAGAGAGTGGGATTCGAACCCACGGTACGCTTTTGGCGTACACACGCTTTCCAGGCGTGCCTCTTCAACCACTCGAGCACCTCTCCTTTTCCGGACGCCAAAAGTATAAAAATATTTTTAATGTACAGAAATTTCTCCTCTTATGGACAAATTCATAATCTCTCTAAACTTTGAGGGTGACAAATTTTCGCCCAACAGGTACATGATTTTAGTTAGCGCAGCCTCCGTAGTCATGTCGCCACCACTGATGATCCCCATCTTTTTCATTCGTAAAGATGTGTCGTATTTTCCCTGTTCCACAGCCCCTGCTGCACATTGCGAAACATTAATAAGGTATAACCCACTGTCCACAGCTTTTTCCAGCATATCAAGAAACCAGGTTTCCGTGAGGGCATTTCCTGAACCAAAAGTTTCTAAAACCACTGCCTGCAATCCTGATATACCAAAGGTGGCTTCTATTACTTCCTTAGAGATTCCAGGAAATAATTTTAATATCGTTACCCTGTTGTCCAGTTTTTTGTGAACTTTCAGCTTTTTGAAATTGGGTTTTAGAATATTGTGCTTATTGTATTTAATATAAACGCCTACATCAGCCAGCACAGGATAGTTGGGCGAAACAAAAGCATTGAAGTTCTCGGCATTGTATTTTATGGTGCGGTTGGCACGCGTCAGATAGTTTTCAAAATAGATACAAACCTCCGGAATCAGTGGCGTGTTGACTTCTGTGGCCGCAGCCAGCTCAATAGCTGTGATAAAATTCTCCCGCCCATCGGTACGCAAAACACCAAGTGGCAACTGCGAACCGGTGAAAATAACCGGTTTGTTCAGGTTCTCCAGCATGAAACTTAATGCTGATGCGGTATAAGCCATAGTGTCAGAGCCATGCAACACCACAAACCCGTCAAACGATTCATAGTTACTCTCTATGATTTCAGCCAACTCAACCCAATGCGCTGGCGATATATCGCTGGAATCGATAAGTGGTTCAAAACAATGAAACTCCAGCTGATAATGAAATCGTTTCAACTCCGGAATCTGATCGTAAACACCTTCAAAGTTAAAAGGACGCAGCGACCCTGTTTTCGGGTCTTTAATCATCCCTATGGTTCCACCGGTATAAATAATGAGCAGGCTGATTTGGTTATCCATCTTATTACAGTTTCTTGAAAAAAAGATTTTCGGCCGTTCTGGTTGTGTTTTCAGCCACAGCTTCTATCGGTATATTTTTTATTGCAGCAATTTTTTTTACCACATAAAGCAGGTAAGCACTCTGGTTTCGCTTTCCCCGAAAAGGGGCAGGTGTCAGATAGGGAGCATCGGTTTCCAATACCAATGCTTCCAAAGGTAGCTGAGCTACTACTTCTGCCAACCCGCTGTTTTTAAAGGTAACAATCCCTCCAATACCCATTTTAAATCCGGTATCCATAATTTTCTTTGCTTCGGTCATTGTGCCGGTAAAACAATGGAAAACGCCATTCAGATCATCAGTAAGCTCTTCTTTAACTATTTGATAAGTAATTTCAAAAGCATTGCGTGTGTGAATAGAAACTGCCAGCCGGTATTTTTTTGCCAGCTGTAACTGTTGACGAAAAACTTCCTTTTGGGCTTCTTCAAAGGTATTATCCCAATAAAGGTCGATACCGATTTCGCCTACTCCACGGTATTCTTCCGTAGCCAGTTCCTGCTCAACCAGCATCACCTCCTTTTCATAATCTTCTTTCACGGAGGTAGGGTGCAGTCCCATCATTGGAAAACAACACTCCGGAAAAGCAGTAGTCAGAGCTTTCAGGTCGTGAAGTGTTGAGCTGTCAATATTGGGCAGTAGCATACGTTCTACACCATTCTCCAATGCATTGTTGATAATTTCTTTCCGGTCTTTTTCAAAATCGTCGAGGTAAAGATGAGTGTGCGTATCTATCAGAATCATACGGCAAAAATAGCGGAAAAAAGGTTGAGACCACAAAGCTATTCTTCCGGCGATTGTTCTTCCCGCATTTCTTTTAACACTGCGTTAACCTCCTCTTCGGTTTTATACAATACGGCTTTGCATATGCGAATGAGTTCGGCAGCCCGTTTAACTTTTGCCGAGAGTTCGTCCACCGAGATATCTTCATTTTCAATCTCTGTGACAATATTCTCCAGTTCTTCAATGGCCTGGGTATAATTTTGTTCTTCCATGCGTTTTATTTTTTATTTTTTCTCTCAATGACACTTTCTATTTCACCATCGTATAATCTGGTGACCATTTTTTTACCCTGTTTTGCATCTGCTGCCGACTTCAGAACTTTCCCATCAATAGTGGAGATGCTATAGCCCTTTTTTAGCACATTCTCGGGCATCATCAGGTTAATTTTACTTTCCAGCAAGCTGAGCCGGCTGTTCGCTTTTTGTACTGTTTGTGCCGCATGGATACCCATCAGCTTTTCAACACTCTCCAGCTTTTGTCTTTCCTGCCCTATTTTCTGAACCGGCTGGTATTTCAGGTGCAAGACGACGTTTACAAGCTTTTCATTCGCTTTAGCAAGCATCTCCGGAGCTGATTGTTCCATTCTTTTCATGAGATAAATCCATTGGGTTTTATGGCGGCTGAAAAGGTTGCGGGTATGCACGGCAAACATTTTTGTCTGTTGCGAAAAATTTTGTTTTTCCACAGTTAGCATTTCCAGGATGTTCTGTATAATTTTTGTCTCGGCATCTCCAAGCCTCACAGCAAAATTATGAAATTGCTGAATCAGAAAATGACCAGCTTCGGTAGGTGTAATCTTATTGGCAAAAGCCACCATTTGCACCACTGTAAGATTAGTGGAATGACCAATACCCGTTATCACCGGTAACGGACAGACAGCAACGGTTTTGGCGAGGTGGTAGTTGTCGTAAGCATTTAGTCCCACATCGCCACCGCCACCACGTATAATAGCTACCACATCAAACTCCTCACGGCGAGAGGCAATGGCATTTAACTGCGCAGAGATGGAACTAACCGCGCTATCGCCCTGTAGCAGCGCCGGAAACAGCGAAAGGGCAAACCGGTATCGCCAGGAGTTATTTTCCAGTACATTTTTAAAATCGCTATAGCCTTTGCTGGTTTCCACCGAAATGACAGCAACACGTTTGGGTAACAAAGGCAAATTGCGTTTTTTGTTTTCTTCAAAAAGGCCATCCTGTTTCAGCCGCTCCACAGTCAGCTGCTTTTCACGTGCCATTTCGCCCAGCGTAAAACTTGGTTCGATGTCAAGAATATTCAGCGCCAGTCCGTAATGTTCGTGATAACCCACTTTAGCAAGAAACAGGATTTTCAATCCGTCTTTCAACGGTTCGCCGGTTACGATTTTGAATTTCTGATTAATCTTGTTGTAATTTCCAGCCCAGATATTGGCTCTTATTTGTGCCTTGATTAGTCCATTGTGTTTTTCCACAAGGTCAGGATAACAATGGCCGCTCTTTGGATAGAAGTTGAGTTTGGTAATTTCCGCTTTCACCCAATAGTAATCAGGAAAAGCTCTGCTGATAGCCCGGCTGATGCCGGATGATATCTCCAGCAGGCTGTATATTTTTCTGTTTTCTAATGATTGCGCCATGGTATTATTCCCTAAGCAAAGATAAACCTAAAATTGCAAAGAATTTTATCGTACTCAGATTCTCTTTTTGGCAGACTTCGGTTACGAAAAACTTTGCTAATTTTGGTGCTTAACAAAAAAATAAAATTATAACGATGAAAGCAGCAATAATCAGTACTTATCCACCCCGTGAGTGCGGTATAGCCACTTTCACTGAAGACCTTATCCGCGCATTGCCTGAGCATATAGAAGGAAAAGCAGAAGAGGCATCCATTTTTGTAGTTGCCATGACAGACAAAGAAGGTGCGTATGCTTATCCCGACATTGTGAAGTATAGCATTCGTGAGAGTCATCAGAAAGATTATCTGAAAGCGGCTGACTTTATCAATTATTCGGCTGATATCTGCATCCTCCAGCATGAGTATGGTATTTTTGGTGGAACCAGCGGGGTGTATATCCTCCCACTCATCAACCGGCTTAAAGTACCGTTGCTCGTTACTTTCCACACTGTTTTGAGAGACCCCTCCTTTAGCGAAAAGGCCATTCTTCGCGAAATTGGAAAACAAGCAGACAAAATAGTGGTTATGAGTAAAATGGCGGTAAGATTTCTGGTCGATATTTACCAGATACCGCGAAAAAAAATTATTATTATTCAGCATGGGTTTCCTGTTTTCGACTATGAAAACCATGATGAATACAAACAGAAATTTCATTTAAAAGGTAAAATATCACTGACAACTTTTGGCTTGCTCAGCAGGGACAAAGGAATAGAAACCGTGATAAAAGCTTTGCCGAAGGTGGTTGCGAAATATCCTAATGTGGTTTATCAGGTTCTGGGAAAAACCCATCCCGGAGTGATAAAAGTATCGGGCGAAGAGTACCGCCATTATCTGAAAAGACTGGTACAGAAAAACAACCTGGGGAAGCACGTGATTTTTATTGACAGTTTCCTCGAAGAGCCTGATTTGTGTGCGTATCTTTCGGCTACGGATATTTACATTACTCCATATCCCAATGAAACACAGATCACGAGCGGGACGTTGGCTTATGCGGTAGGCTCGGGTGCGGCGGTGGTCTCCACCCCTTTCTGGCATGCTGTGGAGCTGATTGATAAAGGCCGGGGTCGCCTTTTTCCGTTTAACGACCACGAAGAGCTTACCAATGTCTTGATTGATTTGCTTGACCATCCTGCTAAAATGCAGGCAATGCGCAACCGGGCTTATGCTTATGGTCAAAAAGTAACCTGGCCTTTGCAAGGGAAAAAATATTTGAAAGCTGCCGAGCAGGCTCTAAGAAAACACCATAGTCCCAATCACCCAAAAGAAAAAATTGTTGACCTGACACTTTTGCCAACATTGGATTTGACACATTTCAGGCGGCTGACAGATACTACCGGTATCTTGCAGCATGCCCGGTACAGTATTCCCGACTATCGTCACGGCTATTGCCTCGATGATAATGCACGGGCTTTGCTGGTGATGAATATAATTTATGAAAGACAAAAAGAGCCGGAAGCACTTGACTTTTTATCCACCTACCTTTCTTATATTAATTACATGCAAAACCCGGATGGCAGTTTCCGGAATTTTCTCAGCTACGACCATAAATTTCTTGATAAAAAAAGCTCGGAAGATGCCTTTGGCCGGACGATTTGGGCATTGGGCTATCTGCTGGCCCACGCGCCAAACGATGCTTTTTTTCAGATAGCTCATCAGCTTTTTACGCAGTCGTTCGGTGTTTTTAAAGACCTGAAAAGCATACGGGGAATTGCCAACACATTGATAGGTATCAGCCATTATCTCGAACGCTTTCCTTACGATGAAGGAATGGTCAGTGTTATGTCAGATTTGGCCAATAAGCTGACTGATGCTTTTGAAAAAGAGAGCACTTCCGACTGGCACTGGTTTGAGTCGATTCTGACATACGACAACGGATTGTTGCCAACAGCTTTGTTCTGTGCTTATGAAAAAACAGAGCAAACCAAATACCTGAAGGTAGCCGAAGAAAGTATGGCTTTTCTGGAAAGTGTTACTTTCAAAGGTGATCATCTCGTGCTCGTAGGAAACGATGGGTGGTACCGGAAAGGGGGAAACCGCGCCAGATTTGCCCAACAACCTGTTGATGCTATGGGAATGGTGCTTATGTACGAAAAAGCGTATCTCATTACAGGGAATAAAAAAGATTATCTCAATAAAATGTTCATAGCATTCAAGTGGTTTTTCGGTGAAAATGATTTGCGTATTCCTTTATTTGATTACGAAACCAAAGGCTGTTGCGACGGACTGGAAAAAGAGGGGGTGAACCGTAATCAGGGAGCCGAAAGTTTGCTGGCTTATTTGTTATCACACATGATTGTACTCGAGGCTTTTGAAAAAGAAAAGACCATTTAAGAAGTTTGGGGTTCTGTCCTGTTTAAAATTCGGCGTTCGTTAATTCGGTGTTCGACATTCAAAAAGAAGAATGATAAATAACATTAAAATTGCCATATTATCACCGGCATGCTGGCGGACACCTCCACGAAAGTACGGACCATGGGAACAGGTGACTTCCAACATTGCCGAAGGGCTGGTTGCAAGAGGATACAATGTCACTCTTTTTGCCACGGCTGATTCCATGACCGGTGGAAAGCTGGAAGCAGTCTGTGACAAGCCTTACGGCGAACACCCAGAAATGGATGCCAAAGTTTGTGAAAGTCTGCATATTTCTCACTTCATGGAAATGGCACACCGGTTCGACATCCTGCACAACAATTATGATTTTCTACCGCTGACCTATTCACGGCTCATCAAACCACCTATGGTAACAACCATTCACGGATTTTCATCACCGAAGATTATTCCTGTGTACAAAAAATACAACGACACCTCTTATTATGTCTCCATCAGTAACTCCGACCGGAGCCGGGAACTGGATTACATAGCTACCGTTTACAATGGCATCAACCCAAAAGGATTCCATTTTCAGGAAAAACCGGATGATTATCTCCTTTATTTCGGGCGGATACATCCCGAAAAAGGAACGTATGAAGCCATTCAGATTGCCCGGAAAGCAGGCAGACGCCTGATTATATCCGGGCTGATTCAGGATGAAGAATATTTTAATGCAAAAGTGAAACCACATCTGGATGATAAACACATTATTTTCGTGGGCAATTCAGGGCCAAAACGGCGCGATGAGCTGTTGGGCAGAGCTTTTGCACTATTACACCCCATTAGTTTTGAGGAACCATTTGGCCTCAGTGTGGCGGAAGCCATGATGTGCGGAACCCCGGTTGTAGCCTTCAGCAGAGGTTCCATGCCCGAGTTGGTGGTGGAAGGCAAAACAGGTTTTCTGGTTCATTCCATTAATGAAGCGATAGCTGTTTTGCCCGCCATTGAGAATATCCGGCGTAAGGATTGCCGCCAACATGCCATGGAGAATTTCAGTATTGGCAAAATGGTTGACGGTTATTTAGAGGTTTACCGGAAGATACTTTCTGTATAAACAGCAGGTATCTTTTACAATAAGATGAATGAAACTATCCATAAGAAGGAGAAGTTGGTTCACAAATTGAGCCATTTTTATCCTTCAGATTTCTTTAATCTCATCAAAATCGAAAAAGCCCTGTCGATATCGTTCTCACTCACCAAGATGGTAAATTCATTTGTTGTAGATATA
>VAPG01005345.1_pt1 | contig 42149 bp, 24 predicted proteins | sample 3393851 | NCBI WGS metagenome assembly VAPG01 (sample SAMN08290438, study PRJNA428436) | hydrothermal vent metagenome | isolation source: Deep-sea hydrothermal vent chimney | place: Atlantic Ocean: South-mid Altantic Ridge | depth 2194 m m
AATGAAAAAACTTCCGTCTTCGGTCTTCTGACTTTTCTTAAGAAGTGTACATTGGACACTACAAAAATAATTTACCCACTAAAATGGTAGTAGAACCAATATTTACGAGACTAATTTCTTTTTTAGGCAATTGGACAGGTAAAAAAAGATTTGGGTATAAGCCATTTATTCCTGACATACTATTAGACGAAGAATTTGATTTAATGGATTATGACTTAAACATAAAACTGATTAAAACAGAAGGTCATTCGTCAGGTTCAATTAGCGTAATAGTTGATAATGAGATAGCAATTGTTGGAGATGCAATATTTGGGGTTTTTAAGAATTCTGTATTTCCACCTTATGCTGATAAGATTGAAGAAATGGTTGAGAGTTGGGATAAACTATTAAATACAGATTGTAATATCTTTCTACCCGGACATGGCAAAGAGGTCAAGCGAGAGCTATTACAAAAAGAATATGATAAAAATGCACAAAAGCACAACAGCAGCTCATAGTGCAAGCGCCGCAATAAGGTGGTTATTCCGGTTACATTTGAAGAAGAATTTCCCGTGTTGTTTTTCAATTTAGCATTTACCATCCCAGAATATTCCTGAAATCATAGTCTTTCGGATTTTCGAGATAAGCTTTGGCTTCCTCGTAATCGCCGGGTTCAATAAACTGAAGACCATGCTCAAAGACCAGTTTTGGCTTTTCACCATCAATATTTACCAGACGGGGCATAATTTTTCCGGAAGCATCCGAAACATCTTCGAGGTACAATGGCGCTATCTTTCCGGAGTTGGAAGCTGTTACCATGCAACCTGTCTGTCCTTCGTCAAAAAGTTTTTTCACACCGTAACCCAGCAGTGCGCAATACATCAAATCAAAGGCTACCGGCGGAACACAACGCAGCTCGTAACCCAGTTCTACCGGACGACTCTTTACTTTTAAGCCCAGTTCTTTCAGTCTGTTTTGTAGTAGTACATTGAAAATATGTGCTTTACTTACGTTCCCCAGTTCAGGATGACCATGTTCATCATAGGTAAAATCAATGCCCGAGTTATTGATTTCGTCATCCGACATAAAATGAAAGACACCTTCGCTGACGATGGCAACTCCATAGCCAATACCAAGAATTTTCCGCTTGACGATAGCTGAGATAATCAGCTTGATAATCCTGTCGAAACTAATCTCCACTTTGTTAAACATTTCCGGAATAACAATCATGGGAAAATGGCAGGCAGCACCAATGCCGAAAGCAAGGTGGCCGGCTTCGCGCCCCATGGCTGCCGTAACAAACCAATTACCGCTGGTGCGGGCATCTTCATACACCGTTTGTGCAATACGAACACCCTCCTGTTTGGCTGACTGGTAACCGAAAGTAGGGGTGTTATCAGGCAAAGGCAGGTCGTTATCAATGGTTTTGGGAACATGTATGTTTTGGATACTGATATTATTTTCACGCAAAAATTTTCCAATCCGGTTGGCCGTAGAAGCTGTGTCGTCACCACCAATGGTAACCAATAGTTTGATATTATAATCAAGAAAAAACCGGGTGCTGAATTCTGAATCTTTAGGCTTGAACCGGCTCATCTTCAATGCCGAACCTCCTCTCCTGTGGATGTCGTCTGCAAATGTGAAATCTATTTCCTGAATATCAGGCTCCGGTGAGAACAGTCCTTTATAACCTTCGTGGATACCGATAACACGGTAGCCAGAGTCAAGGAAAGCCATGGATAATGAACTGATGACCGAGTTAATTCCGGGGGCGGGGCCGCCACCGCACAAAATGGCAATTGTGTCTTTCATAAGATTATATTTTTGAGCCACAAAGATAGAAAATGCAGGCAAGTCTTATTCTGCTAATGGGAAATATTATTTTACCCGCTTTTTTCAGCAAATCATCACCGGAAAACAAAATTTCCTGTAAAAATGCTACTTTTTTTACGTAAGGGAAAGATTCCTTCTATAAAAATCGTTTGCAGAACTTAGCCTGAGCATAATTATCTGTTTAACTCTTATTATTATTCACTCTTAACTTTCTTCAATAGTACTATCCATATAAAGCTCAATATTTAAATGAGTTAAGAGCCGAACTAACCTGAATAGCCAAAATAAAATCATTGGTTTATGGTACCTTTGATGACATGAAATTTATAATAACCGGCTTTTTTCTTTACTTTTGAAGTAATTCTCATACAAAACATTTGTTTTCTTCCATTCACGCGGAGCATCGCTACAAAAAGATTTGAGAGCATGAATCCTGGAGGGAATTGTCTTGTTCGCGTAGATAATTTTGGTGAGAAAAACTTTTTCCGTACTGAAGGAAAGCGGAATAACAAAGGCCACCTTGTGTTGGCCGGTCATAAACCGGAAATGAAAAGAACGAATAAAAATTTAAAATAATGGTAAAGGGATTTCCACAAAAGGAAGGGATGTATAACCCGGAAAATGAGCACGATAATTGCGGAATCGGTTTTGTAACGCATATCAAAGGGGTGCCTTCGCATGTGATAGTTGAAAAGGGATTTGAAGTCCTGCAAAACATGGACCACCGTGGAGCAAGGGGTGCCGACGATGCCAGTGGCGATGGAGCGGGTATCTTAATGCAGATACCGCACGAATTTATCAAAGAGGTATTGAAAGTGGATGTTTCCGAAAAAGGAGAATATGGAACCGGTTTGATCTTCTTACCAAAAATTGAAAAAGAAGCCAACACCTGTCTGGAAATCCTGGCCAATACCATAAAAGAAGAAGGATTGGATTTGGTAGCTTTTCGTGATGTGCCCGTTGATTCCTCTGTACTGGGAACCATTTCCAAAACTACCGAGCCGTTGATAAAGCAGGTTTTTATAAAAGCCACGCTGGAACAGGATGAGCTGGAACGCAAACTCTATATGGTGCGTAAGCTGACCGAAAAAAGGGTCAGTGCTTTGGGGATGTCCCAACAAGAGGTTTTCTATATCTTAAGCCTCTCTTCCAAAACCATCATTTACAAAGGGATGTTTACCCCCCATCAGCTTAGAGCTTATTATCCTGACCTTCAACATCCCCGGTTTAAATCAGCCATTGCGCTGGTGCATTCCCGTTTTAGTACCAACACCTTCCCCACCTGGGCGCTGGCTCAGCCGTTTCGTCTGCTGGCACACAACGGAGAGATAAATACCATTAAAGGAAATCGCCTGTGGACACATACCCGTGAGGGTTTGTTGAAGTCGGATGTCTTTGGAGAAGATCTGGAGAAGATTTTGCCGGTTATCGAAGAGGGGAAATCGGATTCTGCCTCTTTTGATAATGTGCTGGAATTTCTGCACATGACCGGTCGCTCGCTCGACCACGCCATGTGTATGATGATTCCCGAATCATTCAATGAAAAAAACCCCATTCCCGAAAGTTTGAAGGCCTTTTACGAATATCACTCTACCATTATGGAACCCTGGGATGGTCCGGCGGCCATGGTTTTTTCCGATGGCCGGTACATAGGTGGAACACTTGACAGAAACGGATTAAGGCCTTCGCGTTACGTTATAACTAAAAACGATTTGATTATTATGGCTTCGGAGGTGGGCGTTCAACATTTTGCCCCGGAAGAGATTATAGAAAAAGGAAGGCTCCGTCCGGGCAAAATCCTGTTGGTGGATACCCAACTGGGAACCATTATTCCCGATAAAGAGGTGAAAGACCAACTTAGCCGCCGTAACCCTTACTCCATGTGGCTGAAAGAGAACCGTTTGATGATGAATGATATCAAAGTGAAAAAGAGGGTTCCTTCTGCCATAGAGGATTTTCACACCTTTGCCAGGGCCTTTTCCTATACGAAAGAAGAGATGGAATGGCTGATACAAACTATGGCAGGTACCGGAGTAGAGCCTATTGGCTCCATGGGAAACGATACGCCAACGGCCATTTTTTCACGACAGCCCCAGCGCCTGTTTAATTATTTCAAACAAATTTTTGCCCAGGTCACCAACCCTGCCATCGATCCTATTCGCGAAGGTCTCGTGATGTCGCTAACCAATTACATCGGCTCTCTTAACTCCAATATTTTATCGGAAAGTCCCGATCACTGCCGGCTGATTAAGTTTCTTGATCCAATCTTAATCAATACCGATTTGGGTAAAATAAAAGACCTGAAAGACGAAATGTTCACGCATGCAACCATTCCAATGCTTTTTCCTGCAAACCGGGGACTGGAAGGTTTTAAGAAAGCTTTTGACGGGATGCTGAAAGCAGCTGAGGATGCTGTGGATGACAAGAAAAACTTTATTATCCTGTCCGACAGAGCCCTGAACAGCGAAATGGCCCCGTTCCCTTCTTTGTTGGCCGTTGCTGCCGTACACCACCATCTCATTCAAAAGAAAAAAAGAATGCAGGTGGGAATAATTGTTGAAACAGGCGAAGTAAGAGAGGTGAATCACTTTGCCCTGCTCCTGGGCTTCGGCGCCAGTGTGGTTAATCCATACCTTGCTTTTGCCGCCATCGACCGGTTGGTAAAAGAAGGGAAAATAGACATGGAGTACTATGCAGCCCGTGAAAATTATATCCGGGCCGTAAAGAAAGGATTATTAAAGATATTCTCCAAGATGGGAATATCCACTATACGCAGCTATCATGGCGCACAGATTTTTGAAGCTATTGGCATTAGCCACGAACTTACTGAAAAATATTTTACAGGAACGACATCTCATCTTAGCGGGATCGGAATGGAAGAAATTTTCAAAGAATACAGCCGGTTCCACAAGGAGGCTTTTCAGGATAAAGCCCCGAAACAAAAGTTTCTTTTTAGTAATGCGGGAATATATTCCTGGCGAAAAGACGGAGAAGACCATGCATGGAATCCGGAAACCATAGGGCTATTACAATGGGCAACAAGAACCAACAACTATGCTAAATACAAAGAATACAGCACTCTGGTAAACAAATATAACCGGAAACCTTCCTTTATCAGGGGCTGTTTGAAGGTGAAGCGAAACCCAATACCACTTGACCAGGTTGAGCCCGTTGAAAATATCATGAAACGGTTTGTAACCGGGGCCATGTCGTACGGATCTATTAGTAAAGAAACGCATGAGGCTATAGCTATTGCCATGAATACCATTGGCGGGAGAAGCAACACTGGCGAAGGTGGAGAAGACCCCGCGCGTTTTGACACGCTGAAACAAAGTGCTGTAAAACAGATTGCCTCCGGACGTTTCGGCGTTACCAATAATTATCTTACCCATGCCGTTGAACTTCAGATAAAAATAGCCCAGGGGGCTAAACCTGGTGAGGGTGGACAGTTGCCCGGTTATAAGGTAAATAAAATTATTGCAAAAACAAGGAAGTCAACGCCCGGTATTACTTTGATCTCACCACCTCCTCATCACGATATTTATTCTATCGAAGATTTGGCTCAGCTGATTTACGACTTAAAAGTTACCAATCCCAAAGCCAAAGTTTCCGTAAAACTTGTCTCCGAAGGAGGTGTAGGCACTATCGCTGCCGGTGTGGCGAAGGCCCGTGCCGACCTGATCATTATTTCCGGTGGCGAAGGCGGAACAGGAGCCAGCCCGGTAAGCTCCATAAAACATGTAGGCCTGCCTGTTGAGTTGGGGATTGCAGAAACCCAGCAGACGCTGGTGATGAACAAGCTCCGGGGCCGTGTAAAATTACAGGTTGACGGGCAGCTGAAAAACGCACAGGATATTGTGAAAATGGCCTGCCTCGGCGCCGAAGAATTTGGCTTTGCCACATCAGTACTAATTGTCCTAGGCTGTGTGATGATGCGTAAATGTCACATGAACACCTGCCCCATGGGCATTGCAACACAGGATAAAGAACTTAGAAAACGTGCTATTGGGAAACCGGAATATGTGATAAACTTTTTCCGCTTTTTAGCTGAAGAGGTACGCGAACAACTTGCCGAAATGGGCTATTCCAAATTTGATGATATTGTCGGACGAGCAGATTTACTGGAAGAAGACCGGGAGGTGTTTGGTTGGAAAATGAAAAATATTGATTTCTCCGCTTTGCTGTCGATGCCGGAAAAGGATGAAAAAACTGTCCGGCGGAATACCTTGTCAAATAATGGCAGGCTTATAGAGGAACATTTAGACTTCAAATTGATAAAAGAGGCCAACAAAGCCATTAAAGGGAAGGAGAAAGTGTGGCTGTTTCATCCCATCTTTAATACGGATCGCACCACAGGGGCCATGCTGTCGGGAGAAATATCAAAGAGATATGGCGAAAAAGGTCTCCCTCGTGATACCATAAACGCTACGTTCGCCGGAACGGCAGGTCAAAGCTTTGGTGCTTTTCTCGTGAAGGGTATTACATTTCGTTTGGAGGGCGATGCCAACGATTATATAGGCAAAGGCCTTTCGGGAGGAAAAATTATTGTGGTGCCACCGCAAGGTTCTGTTTTTAAACCCGAAGAGAATATTATTATCGGAAACTCAACTTTTTATGGTGCTACCCGTGGCGAAACTTATATTCGTGGTATCGCCGGCGAACGGTTTTGTGTTAGAAATTCAGGGGCCATAGCGGTGGTGGAAGGAACCGGAGATCATTGTTGTGAATATATGACCGGAGGACGTGTAGTGGTGTTGGGTAAGACCGGCCGGAATTTCGCTGCCGGGATGAGCGGAGGAATTGCTTACGTGCTGGACGAAGCAGGAGATTTCGATTACAATTGTAATAAAGGACTGGTGGATTTGATAAAGGTAGAGGATAAAACAGATATGGATGAGTTACAAGAGCTTATCAATAAACATCTGCTGTTTACCCAAAGCCACCTTGCCGCAAAAATTCTGACCAACTGGGACGAATATCTTCCAAAATTTATGAAAGTAATCCCCTTTGAATACAGAAAGGTTCTTGAGGAGATGAAAGTGAAGGAGTTGGAACGGAAACTGAAACTGACGGAAGATGACCCGTCACATCTCGAATAAAATTAAAGCTGAAAAAGAATTTGATTAACATAAAAACAGAGGCGTTATGGGAGATCCAAAAGGATTTATGACTGTTGGCAGAAAAGAAGGAGGCTACCGGCCGGTAAAGGAAAGAATTTATGATTTTGGTGAAGTGGAACAGACCCTCAACAACCAGGACAGGAAATTACAGGCCTCGCGCTGTATGGATTGCGGTGTGCCTTTTTGCCAATGGGCTTGTCCGGTAGGAAGTAAAATACCGGAGTGGCAGGATTCCCTGTATCACGGAAACGTGGAGGAAGCGTATAGAATACTGCATTCGACCAACAGCTTTCCCGAAATCACCGGAAGGGTATGTCCGGCACTCTGTGAGAAATCCTGTGTACTTGCTATCCATGAAGAAGCAGTTACCGTCCGCGAAAATGAATGTGCCACAGTTGAAAGTGCTTTTGATATGGGATTTATCAAACCCAACCCGCCACAGACAAGAACGGGGAAAACAGTGGCCGTTATCGGTTCCGGTCCTGCAGGCTTATCGGCAGCAGACCTGTTGAATCGTGCCGGACACCAGGTTACGGTTTTTGAGAAAAATGATGCCATCGGTGGGCTGTTGCGATATGGAATCCCTGATTTTAAATTGAATAAAACAGTCATTGACCGGCGACTGTCGCTCTTTAAGGAAGAAGGAATTGTCTTTAAAACCAATGTGCTGGTTGGTAAAGACATCACCGGTGAAGAGTTGCTTAAAGATTATGATGCGGTTGTGCTTGCTCCCGGCGTAGAACAGCCGCGCGACCTCGCCGTTGAAGGTCGTAACCTGAAGGGGGTTCACCTTGCCATGGATTTTCTGGTACAGAGCAACCGTAGCGTAGCAGGGGAAAAGATACCGCTTAATGAAATTATCGATGCCGGAGGAAAACACGTGTTGGTTATTGGCGGTGGTGATACCGGATCTGACTGTGTAGGAACAGCCATCCGTCAGAAGGCAGCCAGCGTAACGCAGATAGAAATACTTCCCAGGCCACCGGAAAAAAGGAATGAGAATAATCCGTGGCCTTACTGGCCCAATGTGTTGCGGACAACAAGCTCTCACCAGGAAGGTTGCGAACGGAAATGGAGCCTGCTTACCAAAAGGATTTTGGGTGATAATGGCGTTGTAAAACAGGTGGAAGTGATTGATTTGGAATGGACCAAAGACGCCTCGGGACAATGGAAAATGAATGAAAAAGGCGAGCCAAAACTTTTGAAGGCCGACCTGGTACTACTTGCCATGGGGTTCACCCAGCCTGTTCACAAGGGATTGTTAGATCGTCTCGGAATAGAATATGACGCGAGAGGAAATGTAAAAGTAAACGAAAAGAAACAAACTTCAATTGAAAAAGTCTTTGCTGCCGGAGATGTGGAACGTGGAGCCAGCCTCGTGGTTTATGCCATTCAGGGAGGGAAAACAGCAGCGGCGTATGTGAACGATTTTTTAACAAAAGGAGCGAAATAAAATTAATGCTTGCCAGAAAACAGATAGTTTTCCTGCTGAAAATTCAATACCAGATATCAAGTGCCGTCGGCGTGTCGCCGAAGCTTTAGCGGAGGGGCCAGGGGTAATATGTTTGTCTGGTTCAATTTCTATAAAATAACTTATTCAAAATGCTCTTCCACAGGACGCATCAAAACCTGCAGTGTTGTACGGTTCTTCTGACTAAGATATATTTGATTGCCGCGAGCAAGTTTTTGCAGAAACTTGCCGTTGTCGTGTCGGATGGTCAGCAGTTGTAAGCCTGTGTTGTATTTTAAAATAAACTCCTCTTTCAGGCTGTTTATTACTGCATCTAATTTTTCCCTGTTTTGATTGAAACAAACCGAAAAACTCACAGCCGAGTTCTGCATCAGATTGATGTGTACTTTATGCTTGCTGAAAGCACTGAAAACAGTTTTCATTTTTTCTTCGGCCATGAAAGACAAATCGCGGGAGCTGATACTCAGCAATGTTTGGTGTTCTTTTAAAATAATCTTCGGGATATCGGCATCATTCTCCTCGTTGGCATCAATAAGTGTCGGTGGAGTTTCGGGAGCATGAAAAGCACACACTTTCAATGGGATATTCTTTTTTCTAAGTGGCTGTAACGTCTTGGGGTGAATCACCGAAGCGCCGTAAAATGCCAGCTCTATGGCTTCGTTATAAGAGACATGTGCCAGTTTTATGGCATCGTTGAAAATACGCGGGTCGCTATTCATCAGTCCCGGCACATCTTTCCAGATACAGACCTCACCGGCCTGTAAAGCATACGCAAAAATGGATGCTGAAAAATCGGAACCTTCCCGCCCCAGCGTAGTACAATGGCCTTTGTGTCCGGCAGCTATAAATCCCTGTGTCAGAACGATGTTACCGTGGTTTAATTCCGGTTTCACCCGTGCTTCTATGGCTTTTTGGGTATATGGCCAGTTGATGTTGGCGCGTGTAAAATTTTCATCACTAAACACCACCAGCCTGGCATCCACAAGTTTAACAGGGAGCTGCTTTTCCTTCAGCCAGTGGAGAGCAATATGTCCTGAAAAAAGCTCTCCGAAACTCACCACACTATCATAAGCAAAAAAGTTGTCTTTGGGAAGTTTTTCCAATGCCTGCCACAACTTGTAAAAGTCCTCTTCAATTTGATTAATCAAAATGCTTTCATCCGGCAACTTTAAGCTTCTGATAAGCCGAACATGTTCGTTTTTCAAAGTAAAATAAGCTTCCTGCAGCGTTTTCTGTTGCCCCGTTCGTGACAGGTGCAGTAAATTTTCAAGGGCATTAGTTGTTTTGCCGATGGCAGACACAACTATCACTAGTGGTTCACACTTAAACTCCTCAACAATGGAAGCCATGTTGTGCATGCCACGTGCATCTTTTAGCAAAGCACCACCAAATTTAAAAACCCTTAACATTCAGTTCGTTTATTAAAAGCGTTCTTTTATCAATCCTTTTCTATATGCCGTCAGCAGCATTTTCAGGTCGCTGATTTGCGCCATCAAATCTTTCCCGATATCAGTATCTTTCACCCTTTTCCGGATTGCTTTTGTTTCAATAAAAATTCTCTTAGAGATAATATCTTTTTCCTCTTCAATGGCCTGACGTTTTGAATCAAAATGCTCATGCTCGACCAGCACCAGTCCGTAAGAATTGTAAATCAGGGTATAACCCGAAACGCCGGTTACATTCTGATAAGGAACAGACATGCCGCCGTCAATAACGAACAATTTTCCATTGGCTTTGATAGGGCTTTCACCTTTGCGTACTTTTACAGGCACATGGCCGTTAACGATACGCGAATTTTTACCGGTAAGGCCAAATTCTTTCAGGATAGCAGTACAAAAAGCTTCATTATCGTAAGCCAGCTTGTAATAGGGATTACTTTTTTCTTCGTGTGTCTCTGATTCCGCAATAAAATAACGCTCAAAAGTGGCCATTTTTGTTTTCCCGAAAAGTGGCGAAAGTGCGCCGCACCACAGATACCAAAGATAATCGGCAGTTGTTTCATAATGGCGGCTAAAACGGTGATGATATGCTTTACGTGCTACGCGGTCGAAATTATCGCAAAGTGCCTTTCCCGAATATTTGGAACCGTCTATCTCAAAATCGGCGAAGTTTCCTTTCCCATCTAGGGGAATACAGCCATGATACAGAAGGTTTGCATTAAAAGTCAGGTACATGCTGCCATGGAGGAATAGAAATTCAATATGGTTTTGCAGGCGCAGGCTGTTTTTGATACTGTTGCCCAGCTTTTCCATCACCTCCTGTTCCTCAGCCGAAAGAGTGTAAGGATCTGCGGGGTTAATGGTGGGAAAGTTCTTGTCCAGCAAAGGGTAAGTCTTCCCGTTTATATGGATGGTTCCTTTTTCATAGTCTATTTTATCCAGGAGTAAGCGATCTTCCATTTTGTAATGCGGGTTACGCTTTACAATCTGCCCTTCCAGCTTAAACTGTATAATGGAAATGGCTTTATGCATCTGCCTCGATATCCTTTCTCCATCTTTTCCATCTGTCTCGGCTTCAGAGCCAAAAAGGTTACACGCATCATCCCCATAAGTTTTCATAGCAAAAGTAGCCAGCGGCAGCAGGTTTATACCATAAGCATCTTCCAGAGTACCCAGATTGTGGTAACGCAATGAAACACGTATCATATTGGCAATCAGCGCATAATTTCCCGATGCAGCGCCCATCCAAAGGATATCATGGTTCCCCCACTGAATATCCACGGAGTGATAATTTACCAACCTGTCCATAACTTTTTCGGCATAGGGACCTCTGTCGTAAATATCGCCTATTATGTGCAGGCGGTCTATGAGCAGGCGCTGGATAAACTTACAGATAGCCACAATGAAGGATTCGGCACGGTTAATCTCAATAATAGTATTGATAATACCTTCAAAATACTCCTCTTTGTCTTCACCACCTTCATTGAGGAGCTCAACAATGATATATGAAAACGAGGGAGGCATAGCTTTTCGCACTTTCGAGCGGGTGTATTTGGAAGCTGCTGCTCTGGCAACTTTTGTCAGCCGCTGCAAGATAATACCAAACCATTCGTCCGGGTCTTCTTCTTCTTTTAAAACAAGATCCAGCTTTTCTTCGGGATAATAAATCAGTGTGGCGAGAAGGCGTTTATCTTTTTCGCGTAAGGTCTTCCCAAAAACATCTTCAATCTTCTTGCGCACCACACCGGAAGCATTGGCCAGCACATGGCTGAAAGTATCATATTCACCATGTATGTCGCTCAGGAAATGTTCCGTTCCCTTAGGTAGGTTCAGAATAGCCTCAAGGTTAATGATTTCCGTACTTGCATCCTGGATATTATTAAAACGGTCGGCGAGTAGCCTAAGGTATTTCAACTCCTTTTCCAGAACGTTGTTCGGAAAAGCATTTTCATCATATTTCTGCATACACAACGATTATATTGTCCACTGCAAAGTTAGAAAACCTGAGAAATCTGATTGTATCTTGCAATTTTAAAAAAAGTGAAGCAGAAAAAAAATGATAAAAGGAAAGTGCGTAATAAAGGAATTCTACGGTTAAATGTTTATGGAAAATCATCCCTGAAAAGGTATGGTATTTGCAACCAATGGCGTTTCTTTTTCCTCCATCTTACAGTGAGGGCAAACTTTTGACTTTTCCATACTTTTGTATCCGCAATCCGGACACTCATAGAGGGTGATAAAATGAGAGATTCTGACTTTTCGTGGAAAGGAAAGTCTAAACGATTTTTTTTGTGGCAAGGCAAAAGCAATCTGAAACGGGCTGATGTTGAATTTTCTTATGATAAAAAGTACAAAAGAGAATAGCAGAAGTAAAACGTAAAGAAGTAAGATATAAAATATCATTTCTTTTGCCTATTGATTCGTAGATTTATAAAACAAAACATGTACCACAAAGAGTATATCCCAGAATAACAAATATTTGCAGAACAGACTTGAGAGTCCAACAGCAGAATTTATCCTAAATCGGAGAATGTATCCAAGCAGACCATCCTAAAATCATTTTGAAAACCTTAGAGACAATGGCTGTTTTTTTTAGTTTTGCACTCCTAATGAGAAAAACATTTAACCTTTCCGGTTACTTCATCCTGGGCATTATCCTGCTGCTATCGACTTCGTGTGGCCATCAGACAGATTCGAAGCAAAAGAAGAAAATAGTCGCAGATTCTACCCAAATTGTGGCATCCTACATTTCGCGAGACAGTTTGATTATCGCCCGTAAAGCCCGTGAGCTGGACAAGAAATTCTTGCGCTTGCGAAAGATGACCGGCTTTAACGGCGTGGTACTTTATGCAGAAAAAGGAAGAATCATTCTCGAAAAAGCTTATGGTTACCGCAATGTGCGTCGGCATAGAGATCCGTTGCAGGTGGGCGATGCTTTTCAGCTGGCTTCCGGTTCCAAGATGTTTTCGGCAATGGCCATCATGATGCTAAAACATCAGGGAAAAGTTGATTACGACACGGATATCCGAAAATACCTCCCGGGCTTCCCTTACAAAGGTATTACACTACGGCTGCTTATGAACCACAGGTCAGGACTGCCTCGTTACATGAGTCTTGCACAAAAGGAGTGGAAAAATAAAAGGATTCCCATGAGCAATATTGCCATGCTGAAATTGCTGGAGGAGTATAAACCGGATATTTATTTCCATCCCAATACGGGTTTTCACTATTGTAACACCAATTATGCCCTACTGGCCAATGTTGTGGAGGCGATTACGGGCGAACATTTTGAAGATTTTATCCGGAAGAATATTTTTGAGCCGCTCGGCATGGGCTCTTCCTTCGTTTATAACATGCGTCATGATTCGGAGGTTCCGTTGTATGTAAACAGTGGTGTACCCGGATATTACCGCCGCGGCTGGCACTGGCGTAAGATGCCCGACGATTATCTGGACGCGGTGCTTGGCGACAAAAATGTCTATTGCTCCGTGGGCGATTTGTATAAGTTCGACCGTTCGTGGGACGAGTTCACACTGTTACCTGATTCTGTTTTACGGGAAGCTTTTGTTCCCGGAAGTCCGCACTACTGGCGACGACGCGATAATTACGGTTTCGGATGGCGTATCCGTGGTGGCATGGACAGCACCGTATATCATTTTGGCTGGTGGAAAGGTTTCCGCTCGTTCAACATCCGCGACATGAAACATCACAAAACGCTGATTGTACTCACAAATACCGATCGCGGTCCGGGCTCAGCCAATTTCTGGAGAATTATTAAATCGGATACATTGCCGCTGGGAAATGCGGTACCGCTGTCAGCCCGCCTTCGGAAATAAGTTATTCGTATTCTTTCACCCGTACTTCGCCTTTCAAAATCATAATGCCATAACGGGCAAGCGCTTCGAAATCGTTTACCGATGGGTAAAGGGCTATAGGAGCAATGCCACCAATACGGCGTTTTACGTTTTCTAGAAAAGTATCGCTGTCGAAAATCATCCCGGTAAGGATAATGGCATCCACTTTCCCTTCAAGGGTGGCATAATGCGAAGCAATCTCTTTGGCCACGGCATAAGCCAGCGCATTGGAAATAAAGGTAGCCTTTTCATCACCTTCGGCAATCAGACGGTTAATTTTCTCAATGTTGTCGGTGCCGAGATAAGCGTAATAACCTCCTTTTGATGTGATCATCTCCATAATCTCCGCTTCGGTATGACCGCTGTTGAAACAATAGTGTACAAGCTGTCCCATGGGTAGCGTTCCGGTACGGCGAACCGAGAAAGGACCACCGCCATCAAAAGCCTGGTTTACATCCACCACATGGCCATGCTGATGCGCACCTATGGAAATACCACCGCTACCAATATGGCAGATAATCAGGTTTAGATCATGGTAACTTTTATTAATGGTTTTGGCATATTTGCAGGCCACGTGTTTGTGGTTCAGCGCGTGGAAGATAGATTTTCTTTCAAACAGAGGATGGCCGGTAACACGTGCCACATCAGAGAGTTCGTCCACCACCACAGGATTGGCCATATAAGCTTTTTTGCCCCATTCTTTTGCAATGGCTTGTGCAATCAACCCCCCGAGGTTGGTTTCGTGCATCCCCATGACGCCAACGGTCAGGTCGTGCACCATAGCTTTGTTGATTTCGTAAACTCCCTGCGAAACCGGCTTGACCATTCCACTGCGCCCCATAATAATTTCAATGTTCTTAAGCTCAAGATCATTACGATTCAGCTCATCCAGAATACATTTTTTCCGGAATTCGGTTTGATCGGGAATAGACTTAAATTGCAAGAGGTCTGCATCGGTATGCCGGATAGTCTTTAGAAAAACGGGGTCATTGTTCCGGAAAATGGCCACCTTTGTCTCGTGAACTTCCGGATAAATAATCAGAATACATTTTGTAAGCATGATGTTCATTTTTTATCAGTGGTTAAAAGTACAAAACAATAGGCATTTCAAACCTGCCTACATATTTCTACGATACTGCCCTCCTACACCAAACAATGTATTGGTAATCTGTCCGATGGAGGCATATTTGGCCACTTCCATCAGGTGTTCAAAAATATTTTCGTTATGGATAACTGCTTTTCGCAAGACCTCCAATTCAGCTTTGGTCTCTTTCTCCCAGGTTTTCTGAAGCTGCTCCAACATATCTATTTGGTATTTTTTCTCCTGCTCTGTGGCTCGGATAACTTCTCCCGGAATAACCGTATGCGAACCTTTCTCTGTCAGGAAAGTATTCACACCGATAATCGGAAGCTTGCCGCTGTGCTTCATGGTTTCGTAATAAAGCGACTCTTCCTGAATTTTGCTGCGCTGGTACATGGTTTCCATAGCACCCAACACGCCGCCTCGTTCTGTAATCCGGTCAAACTCCGATAGAATAGCCTCCTCGATGAGGTCAGTAAGCTCTTCAATGATAAAGGAACCCTGTAGCGGGTTTTGATTTTTGGCCAGTCCCAGTTCATGGTTTATGATAAGTTGTATGGCGATGGCGCGGCGTACCGAGTCCTCGGTGGGCGTAGTGATGGCTTCATCGTAGGCGTTGGTATGTAGCGAATTACAGTTGTCATAAATAGCATACAACGCTTGTAAAGTGGTACGGATATCATTGAAATCAATTTCCTGGGAATGCAACGAGCGACCAGAAGTCTGGATATGGTATTTCAGTTTCTGCGCTCTTTCGTTAGCACCATATTTCAGTTTCATGGCTTTGGCCCAAATCAGCCTGGCCACACGGCCAATGACGGCATATTCCGGATCTTCGCCATTGGAGAAAAAGAAAGAGAGATTGGGAGCAAACTTGTTGATATCCATGCCACGGGCTTTGTAATATTCCACATAGGTGAAGCCGTTGGCCAGCGTAAAAGCCAGCTGCGAAATAGGATTGGCACCGGCTTCTGCAATGTGATACCCCGAGATGGAAACGCTGTAGAAATTGCGTACGTTGTGATTAATGAAATATTCCTGAATGTCGCCCATGAGTTTCAGGGAGAAATCGGTGGAGAAAATACAGGTGTTCTGTGCCTGGTCTTCTTTCAGGATGTCGGCCTGAACCGTACCGCGCACTTTGCTGATGGTATCAACTTTGATACGATCGTAAATATCTTTAGGAAGCACCATGTCGCCGGTAATGCCGAGCAGCATAAGCCCCAGTCCATCATTACCTTCGGGCAGGTTACCCTGATATCGTGGACGTTGGGTTCCTCTTTCTTTGTAAATTTTGTCAATAATTTGTTCCACCTGTTTTTCCAACCCGTTTTCACGAATATACAGTTCACACTGCTGGTCGATGGCAGCGTTCATAAAGTAGGCAACCATGGTGGGAGCCGGTCCGTTGATGGTCATGGAGACAGAAGTCATGGGGGCAGCGAGATGAAAACCGGAATAGAGTTTTTTGGCGTCATCGAGGCAGGCGATTGAGACTCCGGAGTTACCGATTTTCCCATAAATATCCGGACGCATATCGGGATCCTGACCATAAAGTGTGACGGAATCAAAAGCCGTGGAGAGCCTTTTGGCTTCCATACCATGCGAAACGTAATGAAAACGGCGGTTGGTGCGCTCAGGGCCTCCTTCACCGGCAAACATACGGGTAGGGTCTTCCCCTTCGCGTTTGAAAGGAAAAACGCCGGCGGCAAAAGGAAACTCGCCTGGGACATTTTCTCTTAACACCCATCTTAAAATCTCACCCCAGCTGGTGAACTGTGGCATGCTCACTTTAGGGAATTTTGTGTGCGAAAGCGATTCGGTATAAGTAGAAATTTTAAACTCTTTATCTCTAACTTTAAAAATGAAATAATCGTTGCTGTATTTTTCTTTTTTCTTGTCCCAGAGCTCCAGAAGTCGCACGTTCTTAGGATCTATCTCCAGCAGCAATTTATCGTAAGCTGCTTTCAGCCTGCTGGTGCTTTCTTCTTCTCCGGCATGTTCCATTTCGGCTATCGCCTGATTCAGACTATAAAGCCGCTGAGCAATATCAGCTTGCTGTCCGGCCCAACGGTTGTAACCGCGTACCGTATCGGAAATTTCCGATAAATAACGAACTCTGTTGGGTGGAATAATGTGAATCTTTTCTGTATTTAGTTCGGTAGGTTTTACTACAGAATGAAAATTAGCTTTAGATTTCTCACTGATTTTCAATAAGATATGACTATACAACTCGTTTACCCCCGGATCGTTAAATTGGGAAGCGATGGTTCCGAAAACGGGCATTTCGTCCAGGCTTTCTTCAAAACGCTGATGGTTGCGCTGGTATTGTTTTTTTACATCGCGCAAAGCATCCAGAGCACCACGTTTGTCAAATTTGTTAAGAGAAATCAGGTCTGCATAATCCAGCATATCGATTTTCTCCAGCTGACTGGCAGCGCCATATTCCGGCGTCATCATGTAAAGTGAAATATCGCTATGGTCCACAATGGCTGTGTCGGACTGCCCGATACCGGAAGTTTCCAGAATGACCACATCGAAACCGGCAGCCTGAACAATCGTTTCAGCATCTTTCACATATTTCGAAATGGAGAGATTCGACTGACGCGTGGCAAGCGAACGCATGTAAACACGTGGATTGTCGATAGAATTCATCCGGATACGGTCGCCCAACAGAGCGCCGCCGGATTTACGTTTGGATGGGTCAACGGAGATGATGGCAAGTGTCTTGTCAGGAAAATCGTTCAAAAACCGGCGAACAATCTCATCTACGAGGGAAGATTTCCCGGAGCCACCCGTCCCGGTAATACCCAAGACAGGAGAGTGATGCTTCTCGCCCTCTTTCCGGCAGGACTCCAGCATTTCAGCTACTTCATCGCGGTTGTTTTCAGCAGCCGAAATCAACCGGCCAATGGCAACTTCATCCCGCTTTTTAATATCTTCAAGAGAAACATTGATATCTTTTCCTGTGGGGAAATCGGATTTCTCCATAAGGTCGTTAATCATGCCCTGCAGTCCCATGCGCATGCCATCGTCTGGCGAGTAAATGCGAGCGATGCCGTAAGCCTGTAATTCCTTAACCTCATCAGGCAGGATGACGCCGCCGCCACCACCAAAAATTTTAATATGACCACAACCTTTTTCTTTCAACATGTCGTGCATATACTTGAAAAATTCCATGTGCCCCCCCTGATAAGAGGTGATAGCAATGGCCTGTACATCCTCCTGAATAGCAGTGTTTACAATGTCGTGTACCGAACGGTTGTGGCCGAGATGAATCACCTCGGCTCCGGTAGCCTGGATAATCCGGCGCATCACATTGATGGCGGCATCGTGTCCATCAAAGAGTGAAGCGGCGGTAACAATTCTGATATGATTGACGGGCTGATATACTTTTGTAAGCTGCATGTCTTTAATTTTATGAGTCTCGCAAAAATAGGAATTGTTTGTGATTATTCTTCACAAACAGGGAGAAAATAGATGGTACACCGCTTCTATTGTAAAATGCAAAAATGAGAGCAGCATATCTTCGGCTATACTTGAATTTCGAAATGTAAATTCAAGTAGCCTCAGTATAAACAACATTATTATCCTAAGAACAAAATAACTTCAAAGGGATACATTGTGAAAGGCAGATTCCCGGGTTTAAAAAAATTTAGTACGCATGCGTAATATTTATATCGATTCTTAATTAAAAATAGTGTAAAATTGTACTCCCATTTCTGAAATAAAAATTATTTAAAATTAAAATACGATTGTCATGGTTAAACAAGTTGTTTTTTTAATTGTACTGCTTATTACGCTGGGCATTTTTACATACAGTATTCAGCGGTATTTCAGGTACTTTAAGTTTACCAAAAAGAATCCGCTGGGACATCTGTGGATACGGTTGTGGAAGACCGTTAAAATTGCCGGGTTCCAGACAAAAATTTTCCGCCGGCCGGTTATCGGGCTGGTGCATGCCTCCGTGTTCTGGGGTTTTATGATCATCATTTTCGGTAGTATTGAGATGATTATTGATGGCCTTTTCGGAACGGAAAAAATATTTGACTTTCTGGGTTGGTTCTATAATTTTTTGATGGGTAGCGGAGACATCTTTGCCCTCATCATTGCCATTGCCATGATAATTTTCATTGCCCGCCGGGTAATTTTCCATGTCAAACGATTTTCCGGTGTGGAGATGAAACCAATTTCCGAATATGATGCGCTGCTGGCGCTGGCCATCATCTTTTTCCTGATGATTTCGCTCATGGGAATGAATACCTTTTATTATCTGTGGGCACAACAAACCGGAGAAGTATTGGTGGGTGTTTATCCTGTTGCCCAACATTTGTGGGCTCCGCTGTTTACCAATGTCACCCCGGAACAAGCCTGGTTCTGGTATCAGTTTAATTGGTGGTTTCATATTGTTCTGATTTTCATTTTTGCTAATATCCTGCCTTATTCCAAGCACTTCCATGTGTTTTTGTCCATACCCGATGTGTTTATCAGCCGTCTGGTGCCATTTGGTTATATCGAAAATATGCCCAACATTACCAAAGAGGTGAAGATGATGCTTGACCCCAATGCAGCTTTTGAGGAACCTGAAGAAGAGGGCGAGCCGGAGCGTTTCGGTGCTTTGGATGTGGACGATTTGGAATGGACCAGCTATTTCAATTCGCTGGCTTGTACCGAGTGCGGACGTTGTACTTCAGTTTGTCCGGCCAACATTACCGGAAAGTTGCTCTCACCGCGTAAGATTATGATGGACACACGTGCCCGCATGAAGGAAAAAGGGCCGGGACTTTTGAAAGAAGGGAAGGCTTATGACGATGGTAAACATTTGGTGTTTGATTATCTTACGGAAGAGGAGTTGTGGGCTTGTACCATGTGCAACGCCTGTGCCCAGGAATGTCCCGTTGAGATTAACCAGCCTTCCATCATTCTCGAAGCACGTCGTTATCTTGTGATGGAAGAGTCCAAAGCACCCTCGGGGTTAAATACTGTTTTTGCCAATATAGAAAATAATGGTGCTCCCTGGCAATTTTCGCAAGATGACCGCCTGCTTTGGGCCGAAGGCCTTGATGTGCCGGTAATGGCTGATAAATTTGCCAAAAACGAAAAACCCGAATATTTATTCTGGGTAGGATCTGCCGGTGCTTTTGACGACCGTTACAAGAAAGTAATGCAGGCCTTTGTGAAAATTTTGAATTATCTGAAAGTTGATTTTGCCGTTTTGGGTACCGAAGAGTCGGACAGTGGTGATGTAGTCCGTCGTGCCGGAAATGAAATGCTTTTCCAGATGCAGGCACTGACAAATATTGAAGTTATGAACGGTTATGAAGTGAAGAAAATTGTTACCTGCGATCCACATGATTTCAACACCATAAAAAACGAATATCCCGACCTTGGCGGGAATTATGAGGTGATACACCATACACAGTTTCTCAAAAACTTCCTTGACGAAGGAAAAATCAAAATTGATAGTAACAAGTTTGCCGGCAGCACCATTACTTATCACGATCCTTGTTATCTCGGTCGTGCCAATGGAGAATATGATGCTCCTCGCGAAGTGCTAAAAGCTATTCCTTCGGTGAAAGTTGAAATGAAAAAGAACCGAAGCTTTGCTATGTGTTGCGGTGCCGGTGGCGGACAGATGTTCAAAGAAGCTGAAAAAGGTGACAAAGAGGTCTTTATCGACCGTACGGAACAAGCGCTGGAAACAGGCGCCAACATCATTTGTACGGCCTGCCCGTTCTGTATGACCATGCTCACCGACGGTATCAAATACAAAAACAAAGAAGAAGAGGTAAAGAACTACGACATTGCCGAACTGGTGAGTATTAGTTTGGGGCTATAAAACAGAAGAATTGGCCGGAGGAAAAAATAGCCAAATACGGACGAAGCAAAGACAAGAAAAAAAACCATAGAGCTGATGAAAGTCAGGGTAGATAATGAAACGGATGCCCATCTTTTATGGGTAAAGAGTCAGGCAAAAGCTTTGTATAGAAAACAGTATTTTGTATTTCCAGCACCTCAAAATAATATTTAACCTTGATTTGACCCAATAAAATTGGCAACAGGCAAAATATGGTAATTTTGCAGGACTGAATTTTATGTGTGAAAAGGAGTTGAGAGGTTAAAATGATTATTCAATATGCTTCAGACTTACATTTGGAATTTCCTGAGAATAAGGAATTTCTTACAGCAAACCCATTAAAGCCTATGGGAGATGTGCTGCTGTTGGCCGGAGATATTGTTCCTTTTGCCGTTTTGGACAAGCATAAAGATTTCTTTCGTTATGTTTCCGACCATTTTGAATCTGCCTACTGGATTCCCGGCAACCACGAATATTACTATTCCGATATAGCAACCAAAAGCGGAACCCTGAATGAGAAAATCCGGAGTAATGTTTTTCTCGTCAACAACATTTCGATAATTCACGATGATGTAAAGTTTATCTTTTCCACTCTTTGGTCAAAAATAAGAACGGCATACCAGTGGGATATCGAACATGGAATGAGCGATTTTCACGTCATAAAATATAACAGATACCGTTTTTCGGCTGATAAATTCAACCTGCTGCATGAGGAATGCCTGAACTTTGTGCAACACGAATTAAATAACAAAACAGCTGACAAATCAGTTGTGGTTACCCATCATGTACCTACTTTTCTGAATTATCCTGAAAGGTACAGGACAGATGTGTTAAGCGATGCTTTTGCCGTGGAGTTGTTTGATTTGATTGAAACCTCCGGCCCGGACTATTGGATTTACGGACATAACCACAATAGCCCACCTGATTTTAAAATTGGCAAAACACACTTGCTGACCAATCAATTGGGATATGTTAAATATGACGAACATCAATTGTTTAGTACAGAAAGAACACTTCAGTTATGATTACTAAATTAATAATGATACTTCGTAGTAACCCCCGATTATTAACCGGAAAATACGATTGAAAATTTAAGATTATGGATAAAAAAGGATTACGATTGTCGGGATACAAAATAACGGGTGATGAGCATTTTATGAGGGCACTTTACCCTATTCCCCATGAGTTGGACATCCAGATGGAAGATTTATACCATCTCGCCTTAAAAGGGAGACAGTCAGCCGTTAAGAAGTTTATTCGGCTCATAGAAAAATACCCAAAAGTTCCGGCACTTAAAAACTTTTTATCGGTATTGTATTCCAACATGGGTAAAATGGAAAAATCCTATGAAGTAAATCACTGGATAATTGCCGAGCATCCCGAATATCTGTTTGGCAAACTAAATATGGCGGCAGAGTTTTATTTTAAAGAAGAGTTTGATAAAATACCCGAAGTGCTGGGCGAAAGGATGGAGCTGAAAAGTTTATACCCAAAACGCGATACATTCCATGTAATTGAGGCCAGCGGTTTTTTCAAAATAGCCACTCTCTATTTTTGTGCCATTGGCGATTTGGAACAAGCCGAAATCAGACTTGATGTTTTAAAGGAAATAGTTCCCGACAGTGAGGAATTAAAAACGGCAGAGGAGTCTTTTGACAAAGCCAAAGCCAGGATTGCATTCGCCAAAGCTCAAGAAGAAGCAATAGAAGTAACGGTGAGTAAAACGATATTGACCAATGTGGAAAACCCACCTGAATTTATACATAAGGAGATAGAACTATTATACGAAAACGATTTTAGTATCGGCAATGATATTATTACTAAAATTTTAGAACTCCCTAGGCAAAGTTTAATTCTTGACCTGAATAAGGTGCTGAAAGACAGTATTATTCGATATCATCATTTCAAAACAAAAGCTGACAATGAGGGCTTTAGTGATAAGAACTTTAGTTTTGTCATCCATGCTTTATTATTACTGTCCGAAATTGAAGCCGCCGGGAGTTTAGAGAATATTTTCGAAGTTTTAAGACAGGAAGAAGATCTTATAGAACTTTTTATCGGCGACATATTGACCGAATACATGTGGTTGGTTTTTTACAAAACGGCTGCTTCTAACCTTGATGCCTGTAAAAAGTTTATGTTCGAACCGGGAATTTATTCATTTTGCAAATCATCGGTATCCGAGATGGCAAATCAGATTGTGCTTCATCAATCTGAAAGAAGAGATGAGATTGTAGAATGGTATCGTGACATTTTCCGCTTTTTTCTTAACAGCAGCTCTAACAATAATGTAATTGACAGCAATTTATTGGGAATGCTGGTAAATGATGTCCTGGACTTTAAAGGTGTGGAATTGATGCCTGAGATTGAGAAATTGTATGAAGAAGAGATTGTTGATTTGTTTGCTTGTGGAGACATCGATGCTGTCAGGAAGCATCTTAATGAAGACGATAGCGAGGATTATAAAAGGGATATTATTTCTATTTTCAATATCTATGAAGAGATTAATTCATGGGGCAACAGTGATAACACTGACGATTACAACCAGGATGAAAATACAGACCCACCTGGCGATATTAAACCCGCTAATACCGGTAAAAAACCAGGAAGAAACGATCCGTGTCCCTGTGGAAGCGGAAAGAAATATAAAAAATGTTGCATGAATAAATAAACCGGGAAGCCTGATGAACTCAATTCATTATAAGATGAAATAAAATCAGGGAAGTCAGCTTCCTTGATTTTTATTAATTAGGCAAGTCAACTTACCCAATTCGGAATTTCATATTGTAACTTCCGACAATTTTCTTGAATTTTTGGTTTAACGAGCTCCTTTATTTTATGTTCGATTTGCCTTTTGATGTATACTGAGGCTGCTTGAATTTACATTTCAAAATTCAAGTATAGCTGAACCATGCCGAACGCATGGCAGGATTATACCGCTCTCATTTTTACATTTTACAATAGAAACGGTATAAAAACACAACTTCAAATATGTTTGCGTTACAAATGCAGACGGAAAAACACCCCAAATAGCACGCAAATACTTCGTTAATGCCAAATTTTTCAATTTTTATTGAATCTGATACAGTGTGCTGCAAACGTTGTAATCAATTGTTTCGTTTGAGCATCAATATAGACGGGAAAAATAAATTAAAGATGTTTTTATCATGATAGACGTCTAATTTTGAGGGTAATACGATGCTAAAAATGTTGTTTTTATGGGTATTTATAAAAATTCCCCAACAGGAAAACAGCTTTTTTATATATGGAAGTGTCTATTTTTGACCTGATAATAATTAGATATTTCTCATTAGCAAATGCAAAACAGGTTTTCACATATAAGATTAGTTGTAACGAAAGCAGAGACAGCTTTCGCAGAACTACTTGTTCTTACCTGTGAATTTGTATCAGGAGAAACTATCTCTCATCGCTTTAGAGTGAATCAACTCATTACTTTTTCTGCAAATAGCAACCAGTACTTCCAGCGTTACGGACAGGCTGTTGCAAGAATTGGTGTTGTCAATAATCAACAGCAGGGTCAACAGCAGGATCAACAGAACTCCAACCGGAATTCTTATCGGGAAAAGTAAGTCACCTTAACAATAGAAATTTTATTTAAAGGCTTATGAACTTCCTCATAAGCCTTTTTTTTGTTTAACCTAATATTATATTATCTATGAAAAAAATTGAAGCTATTATTCGAAAAACAAAGTTTGACGAGGTCAAAGAAGCCTTAACAGAGGCCGGTATTGATTTCTTTTCATTCTGGGAAATGCGGGGCGTAGGACAGGCCCGGCAGGAGCGCGCTTATCGTGGCGTTGTTTATGACACCAGTACCATAGAACGTATTATGATTTCTATCATTGTGCGGGATAAGAATGTGGACAAAACAGCAAAAGCCATAATGGAAGCCGGCAGGACCGGTGAAATAGGTGATGGGAAAATTTTTGTGGAGCCCATCGAACAAGCCTATCGGATACGTACCGGAGAAACCGGAAACGACGCATTATACATAAAAGGGACTGAAGATTAACAATAAAAATTAATATATTATGGATCATACTATTACATTACAAGCATTGGCACAGTCTAACAACGCGTTAGGCGTATCTATAGATACTGTTTGGGTTTTGTTGGCAGCTGCATTGGTATTTTTAATGCAGGCAGGGTTTGCGTTGGTGGAAGCCGGTTTTACGCGCTCAAAAAATACAGTGAACATATTGATGAAGAATTTAATTGATTTTGCAGTAGGGTCATTGCTTTTTTGGGCTATCGGCTTTACCATAATGTTTGGTTTAGATAAATGGGGAATCATTGGCATGCCTGCCTTTTTCTCCACCGGAAGCTGGAGTGGAGGCCTGCCACCGGAAGCATTTTTAATTTTCCAAACAGTATTTGCCGCCACGGCCGCAACCATCGTTTCGGGTGCTATGGCAGAGCGCACCGAATTCAGAGCATACTTTTTTTATTCTATAGCTGTTACGGCAATCATTTATCCCATTTCAGGGCATTGGATTTGGGGAGGCGGATGGCTTTCACAAATGGCCACTCCTTTTCATGATTTTGCCGGCTCTACTACCGTGCACTCACTCGGAGGATGGATGGCACTGGCGGGCGCTATGGTGTTGGGCCCGCGCCTGGGGAAATATAAAGGTAAACGTGCAACGGCCATTCCCGGCCATAACCTGACTTATGCAGCACTTGGGGTTTTTATTCTTTGGTTTGGATGGTTTGGCTTTAACCCCGGTTCACAGCTTGCTGCTTCTGGTATCGCTAACGCCACAGCCATTTCACATATTTTTGTTACCACAAACCTGGCAGCAGCTGCCGGAACAGTGGCAGCACTATTAATTAGTTGGTGGCGTTACAAAAAACCCAGTTTGAGTTTCGCCCTAAATGGGGCTCTCGCCGGATTGGTGGCCGTTACTGCAGGCTGTGATGTGATTTCTCCTTCCGGAGCTGTTATCATTGGACTGATTGCCGGCGGCGTCCTGGTGTATGCTGTAACTTTTATTGACAATGTTCTTCATATTGACGATCCCGTAGGTGCTGTTTCCGTTCATGGAATCAGTGGAGCTCTGGGAACATTATTGGTTGGCTTTTTTGCACAAAAAGGCGGTCTTTTTTATGGAGGCGACAGCAGCCTGTTAGTTTCCCAGCTTATTGGCGTAGCAGCCGTAGCAGCCTGGGGCTTCGGAGTGGGATATTTATTATTCAAAGGGTTGGATTTGGCCATTGGATTAAGGGTTCCCAAAAGAATTGAAGAAGAAGGGCTTGATATCTACGAACACGGCGAAACTGCTTACAATTAGGGTTTTAAATTAACATTCTTGTATAGCTTTCGGGCATGAATGCCCGAAAGCTATACTTTAATTCCAATTAGAAGTCCCTATAATTATTATATCAGAATTTGCCCTGATTCAACACAATAAAATCAATTATTTATTTATCTAAAATATTTCATCTTATGAAACATTCACTACTTACCTTATTATTATTTGCTATTTTATTCGGAATAAATAGCCATATAATCGCTCAGAGTACCGATGCTAAAAACAAAGTCAAAATAGAGTTTGGTGCCGATTTATATAGCCGCTATGTGTGGCGCGGCACCCAATATGGGGGCAATTCGCCCAGTTTACAACCCAGCCTGTCCGCTTCTTATGGTAATCTTGTAATTAACGCCTGGGGAGCCTATTCGCTCGGTGGAATAAACCCATCTCAGGAAATGGACTTAAGTTTAAGCTATTCATTTCTCAATGATCTCTTTACAGCAGTTATCACCGATTACTATTTTCCAACCGAAGATGCTTCCTATGATTATTTTAATTACAACAAAAACAGTACCGGCCATATTTATGAAGTGGGTGTGAGCTTTAATGGCACGAAAGAAATACCCTTTTCCTTTAGTGCCTACGTGAATCTTTTCGGGGCAGATGCCGTTCGATTGAATAACGACCCTGCAAGTCCCGATTTCAATCAAAAAACAGGTATTCAATATTCCAATTATTTCGAGTTGGCATATAATACCTCCGTGCAGGATGTTGATCTTAGCCTGTTCTTAGGAGGAACTTTAAGCAAGCCTGAAAAAGCAAATGCCGCCACTGGTTTTATAGGCGAATCCGGATTTTACGGGAAAAATCCCGGAGTCGTTAATTTAGGAATTACTGCTTCGAAATCAGTAAAGATTACTACAGATTACTCAACATCTTTAACAGCCTCTTTAATTACAAATCCACAAACCAAAAATGTTTTTTTGATTTTTGGCATTTCATTTTAATGGCTGGAAAATAATTCCTGTTTTTCAAATTAAGAGAGGAAGAAGAAAATCTTTCTCTCTTAATTTTGATAGATGAGGTTTATATTTTCTCCCTGATCTCCTGCCATTTATCCGCGCCAAACTTAGCGCCGACCACTTCGATGACCGTGCCGGCAAGCAATGAGCCAAGGGAACCTGCTTTTTCAAAACCGAGGTTGTTGGCCAGGCCGTAAAGAAAACCGGAAGCGTACAAATCGCCAGCGCCGGTGGTATCCACAGATTGTGCTTTTATGGGCGAGATATAGATTGTAGTATCTCCCTGTTTTATCATGGAGCCTTTGCTACCGACTTTTACCACAGCAATGTCGGCGATAGCAGCAATATCGTTCAATGCTTCTTCTGGCTCTTTACCTGTAAAGGCTTTGGCCTCTTCCTCGTTAGCGAAAACAATATCCACATAATTTTTAACCATATCATGCAGAAAATCCAGATTATCTTCTACCACATTGTAACTGGCGAGGTCAAGAGAGACTTTTAAACCGGCCTCCTTTGCAAACCTTAAAATAGTTTCGAGCAGTTCGTGGTTTTGCACAAGATAACCTTCTACATGTAGAATATCGTAACCTTCGAAATCGTTTTTGGAGAGCATGCCGGCCGAGAGTTCCAGTGCTGCTCCGAGAAAAGTCCCGAAAGTGCGCTCGCCATCGGGCGAAATCATGCCGTTAGCAATACCCGAAGGAGAATCGGAGTAAAACAATACCGGTTTTATTCCGCTGTTTTGTAGATCTTCTTCAAAGAATTTTCCGGTTTCATCTTTTCCGACATTACCGATAAAAGCCGTTTCCATCCCCAGCTTAGCCAGCCCGTGAATGGTGTTGGCTGCCGAACCACCGGAAGCCATCTGTTTTTTCAGGTTTTTGCTTTTTTCCTGGATCTGTGCCGCACGTGCCGCATCTACCAACTGCATGCTCCCGCGCGGAAGTTCCAGCTCTTTCAACAAATTATCATCCTCCAGTTGCGTTAATACGTCCACGAGGGCATTTCCTATTCCTATAATTTTCATTTTTTAATTTTTTGCAAAGATTAGAATTTTTATTGAACTACCATTTTTGAAAAATACGACTTGGCTTCATTGTACAGCCAAACATAATAAACACCGGATTCTAAATTTGATACATCAAATTCAGCAGAGCAGTTTCCGGAACAGGCCGGTTGCATTTTCTGGTAAATTCTTTTGCCCGACGCATCAAAAATTTCGAGAGTAGCCGGCAGGCCATTGCCATGGAAAGAAACCGAAACCGTTTGATGAGCAGGATTGGGATAAATGGCCAGTGGTTCTATCCGGGTAGTAATAATTCCGGTAGGATTACCAAAAGTGATATCGGCACTGTCAACACTGGAGCACCCACCCGTAATCCCAACAACACGAATGGTATCCTTTCCGGACGGATATTCACTGTAGTTCACCCTGATTTCCCGGGTAACATCTCCGGTAGTCCAGTAGTAAGAATCGAAACCGGGACCGGCATCGTATTGAACAAAACCTCCGGGAAGCAGGGTAGTATCTGTCGGAGTTAGATGGATGGCAGGAACCGGACCGTAAACATAGGTCTCCTTATCCGATTTCCCCACGCAACCTTCCGAAGAGGTATAATTATAGAAAACCGTATGATTTCCATGCCCTGCCTCTGCCGGTGAAAAGATACTATCATTTATGCCATCTCCGGAAAAAAACCCTCCTTTCGGATCTCCTGTTAGAGTAATAGCTGGATCGTTCTCGCAATAGGAGGACATTAACCCCGAAAAGTGTGCTTTCGGTAACGGTATCGGCGAAAGCAACAGGCTGTCTTTGGCAAAGCACCCTTCCTTACTCGTACCCCTCAGATAAACCATAAGCGTATCAGCGGGTTTTATTGATAAAGTGTCGCCCACCCTTTTTCCTGGAAGCCACAGATAGCTTTCGGCGCCGGTAGCCGTCAGTGTCAGTGACGTATTCATACAAACTGGAGCGTTATCCCTGACAATTCTCGTTTTCGGGAGTGGAATAAGGGAAACGGTCAGGCTGTCGCGACTCATACAAAGCGAATCGAAACCACTCATGACATAGTATGTTGTCTTTTGAGAAGGCCGGACGTTTAAAACAGAATCTTTTGACAAAGTATCGGCACCATGAATCCAGTAAAAAAAGGGGCCGCCCATTCCGGAAAGAGTCAGGCTGTCGCCTGAACAGACTCCGGCGTCGCCCGGAATAATGATTTTGGGATAGGCAATGATGTTCAAATAGGTACTGTCTGTGGCAAAACAGCCGGACAGGTCGGCAGCTTTAACCCGAATCCAGTTTGAAGCAGCAGGTTTATTAACAGAAAAAGAAGATGTCTCCGTTGAAGTCGTATCTCCATCAAAAATCCACGTGTAGGAAATAAAGTCTCCCTGAAGTGGTGTAGAGGAAACCGTTATCGATTGATTATCACATGTTTTCAGACTATCTGCATCCGTTTTTACCGCTACCGCAGGCAAAATGAAGATGTGTGCTGTATCCTGCGTCACGCAACCTTCCGATGAAAGGGCTTTGACAGAGTACACAAAGGTTGTGTCGGGCGTTAAAGGCTTTACAACAATGGTGTCCGTTGTGTCGCCCGTATCCCATTGATAAGAAATACCGGAACCCTCTGTGGCGGCAGTCAGGAAAATACTGTCTCCGAAACAGTAGGTTGAACTATCCTGTGGAATGGTGATGACAGGCGGAAGATTATACGTTATTTTAACGGAATCGGAGGCAGGGCACAGCTCAGGAGTATAAACAGTCAGGGAAACCGTGGTGTCGGAGACTGGAAAAATGGTAATGGACGAAACGGAGTCACCGGTACTCCAGTGATAGGTGTAGTTACCTATCGGCGCGCTTAGTGAAATATTGCTCCCGGCACAAAGACCGGTATCAGCACCAAGTTGAACCTTGGGAACATGAAAAACCGATACATTTATGGTGTCTCCCATCTGATTCCCCGATTTATCTTTGACCAGTAAAGCATAAGTAGTGGTTGAATCCGGGAAAATTGTCACCGTAGGAGAGGTACTGAAAGCCTTGCCGTTTTGGTACCAGTTGTAAATGGCCATATTTTCCGGCCCCTTCAGATTTAAAGTATCTCCCGGACAAAGTGTTGTGTCGTTACCAAGATGCACCAGATTACAAAAACCGGCATCATAAGCAATCGGCCATCCCGACTGATTCAACGAACAAAGGGAATCCTGCAACTGAATTTTCGTTTCGCCGGAAGGCAGCATTTTTACATAATCCATGGCCACCAACGCTTTCCATTCCGAACCTGTGCTCATGGCAAGGTTGGTAAACGAATCGGCCAGCATCTCCGTTGTATTATAATAGTGACCATTCCATGATAAGTTGATAAGCGCAGTATCTTTTCCTACGCCGGTATAGCTGTGTTTTTTAGCGCCATAAACATAAATGGAATCTATGGTTTGGTTGGCAAATACATTCAGCGAAAGTGCATAAAACATTCTGTCAGTGGGGATATTTCCCGAAAAGGTAAGGGTTAGCCGGTTTCCTTTCAACGTTTGATGCAATTGCGTTGTCTGCTTTACGGCAAGGTAATCCAGAATCTCATCATCCGGAGCCAGCAAAATGTTATCGAGACCTGGCTTGCCATAAGTGTTGTAAATTTCTTCCATCTCCGCGAGAAAATTTCCAGGAAGGGTATGCATGCCCGAAAGCAGCCATTCGTGTACGCCCCGACGGCTGTGAGCATACAGGGTATCGGCCGACTTCTTGAAATCGCTGTACAAAAACAAACGATTCAATTTTGTCGGTTTCAGCCAATTTATAGTATCGTTTTCCACGTTAAAACCCGATGCTCCATAACCGATCCATGAGCCATCGTGTCCCTGATTAATGGCTGCATGGTAATGATTTTTAGAGAGATACGACACATAGGTTTCGTCTCCATTAGGGATAACAAAACTTTTAAAAGCAATAGAATCGGAAATTTTGCGCCGGGCATAACTTTCTGTCCGTTGAAAAGCGTATTCAATTTTTTCAGACGAACTGAGATCGGGATTATCAAAAAGCCCATGATTCTCAATTCCCCAATGACTACGGTAAAGCGTATCCAATTGAGGCCAGGTGAGCTTGCTGACATCGTGATAAGGATCATCCGGATTCAGGATATCAGTGTTATTGTTACTACTAAAAATGTAAATGGCAGACGACATTTTAAAAGTAACTGCATGGCCGCAACCATCCGTATAGGTCAGCCCGGGAACTATTCCATCTCCATGAAAAACAGGATAAACTTTTTTGTAGATGTCGCTGATGGCATCATCCATTTGAAAGCTCATGGCGAAAGCTTTATTGTATTTAAGTGGTGCTTTTTGCAGGGTTACAACTGGTGGGTTTTCAAAAATAACTACTACGGAATCAATGCCGGGCGGACGGGTTTGTTGGGCAGTTAAATTTGCCACTCCTATAGAAAAAAGAATTATAAAAATGCATAATCTCTCATAATATGGTTTCATTTCTCCCTTTCTATCTGTAATCCATAATTTGGGGAATATGTTGCCGGTAATTATTTCGCCTCCGGTAACGGCTGGAATTTTCTCCGTTTTTGTTTTCAAAATAGTTTCGCCCATGCTGTCCGAAACGGAATGATAAGGTTATCTCATGGGTGGTACCACTACCTTTGTTAATACCACCTGTCCCAAACTCAAACGAATAATTCATAGCAAAGCCGTAATCGATGTAACCTCCAACATTTACCGCTATGGCGCCGGTATTGCGATAAAGCAGTCCTGCCCAAACTTGTTTCCGGTATATAGTCATGGCTGAGATTTCAAAATTGCCAGGCATATTTTTTGTTTTCCGGTAAACGGCAATAGGCTGAAGCTGCCAATCATCGGTAAGATAGAAAAGATAAGAGATATGGAAAAGAAATTCCCTTTGCATTTTAAAATCCGGCTTAGTAGAATTATTATAAGAACTATTGTCTGTTAGTGTATTGGGCATGGCAAACCCCACATTCAAACCCTGCCAGTTATAATCTATGCCAAAACCGGCGTTGAAAGAGGTTCCGTTCACCTTGCTGCCCCCATTTAGCAGCGGGTCGTTAGGGTCGATGCCGGTCATATCGGAGAGGTTAACAGAATTTTGAAAAAAGTTCCCCCACACGCCAAAGAAAAGACGCTGATCTGCACCCGTTTGCAAAATATAGGAATAGCTGATACTCGCTTTAAACTGTGAAATAACACCTGTTCTGTCCATATAAACCTCACCACCGAGCCACATTTTGTCTTTATAAACACTCCCAAACCCATTCAGGCGTACCGTACGGGGGCCATTGGCAATGTTCGTCCACTCGCGGCGATAATTAAGATAAAGCTCCGGGTAATCAAAATAACCGGCCATGGACTGGTTTAGTGCATACGGATTGAAAAGGTATTGAGTGGTAAGCGGAGCCTGTTGTGCCGCCAGCCCGCCACCAAAAAGCAGGAACAGAAATATGATATGTGTCAGCACTTTCTTCATCAGCGGATGATGCTTAACGCTCCTGTATATTTTTTACCTGCTTTGTCGATAATCACGTAATAATAAGTCCCTTGTGGTAATGGGTTTCCATTATATTCACCTTTCCAGTCGTTATTGTAATTTTCTGACGAATAGACCAGACTACCGGCACGGTTATATATGCGCAGACGAAACGGACTGACTATTTCCTTGTCATTCACTACCCATTTGTCGTTATATCCATCTCCGTTTGGTGTGAATAAGGGCATGGCACGTGCAGAAGTTACGGGTATTCCACCACCGACAGCAACTCCGTAAAATGTCGATGTTCCCGGACAAACATTGACATAGGCTTCCACGGTATATTCTCCCGATGCCTTCACATAATAATTAGGAGACAGAATATGTGGTGGCCATATAATGGAGTCGTAATCTGTCGGATTCCTAACCTGTACATAGGTACTATCACCCTTTTTGAATGTTATGGTGTCATTATAATAAACCTGCGATCCATCTTTTCGCTGAACTACAATATCAGGGGAACCATAAATGGAAAAAGATTGCGATAGTGAGTCGGCACAGCCGTAAGAGGAGGTCACAACCAGCGTTGCTGTATAATTACCCGGATAGTATTGATGGTAAGCATAGATGTTGGGCCGGTATTCAGAACGGCCATCGCCATATTCCCAATATCGCGTGGTTATTTTGCCGAAGGTAAGTGTAGTGCTGTCGGTGAAAAGTGTATTGCCTACTGAAGAACAAAGTCCGGAATAGGTAAAGTCAACCGCCGGCTTTTCGCCTACCGGAACCTGATGAACCTTCGTCAGAATATTTCCTGATTTAAAAGTCAACCGCATACCCACCAGCCAAAGTTGCGATTTTGGAAAAGTATAGACAACCGTGTCGCCGGTAGCATTATCAAATTTCCCATCCATATTTAAATCCCACGAAACCTGCAACAGGCTATCCTTACCGGTGGACACATTTATAAGTGTTGTTTTATCCCCAAAACAAGCCGTATCGTATTTAAAATCAATATTGTAATTGTAGTCGGGCATAACAAGAAAATTTTGTGTTGTACTACAACCGTTGGCGCCGGTCACTTTCACCGTATATGGGGTGTTACGTACCGGATTCACCAGAATAGAAGTGTCGGTAGTCCCCGTACTCCACAAATAATTGGGATAGCCGCCCGAAACCCAAAGCAGCGTGTCAGCTCCCGGCTGTGTTACAATGGTGTCGGAAATATGGTCAATAACAGGAACCGGATTTACAAATACTGTCGTAGTATCCCACCCCTCTTTATCATTCTGTGTAGTTATATTCACCCAATATTTTGTAGTTTGCAGTGGTGAAACCCGTATGCTTTGAACCGTATCACCGGTATTCCAAAGATAATGTTTCATCCCAACGGGAGCTTTCAATGTTGCCGTGTCACCAAGACAAAGGGTAGTATCAGGGACGGTAAAATGGTAACTGCAATAATCTTTCAGCGAAGAGGTATTCAGTGCACATAGTTCATTATGGTATTTTATCAATGTATCGGGATTTTGAATGGCGTCCACATAATCGGAAGCAATAAGACAATTGGGAGCACTGGTATCATTTTTTGCCAACTGAATATATCGTGCTGCTACCTGTTCTTCCGGTTCGATTATACGTCCGTTCCAGGAGAAATTAATCATAGCAGTATCGCCATGTATAACCTGAGATGACGTCTCAGCCCCTTGTACCTGAACATCGGTAATGGGCTGGTCGCCGATTACCATCAACGTTAGTGCATACCAGTGCATATTTCCGGGGATCTTGTTACCGACAAAGCTAATCTGTGTAACGTTGCCCTGTGTACTTTTAAGCAGTATGACTTTTTCTTTTAGTAAAAAGTACTCAAATACCTCCTGGTCGCCAGCCACCCAAATATTATCAGCTCCATTCTTTCCGTAAGCAGCAGCAACTTGTTCCATCTGGCTTTTGAAAGTGGCAAAAGAGATATCGGGTGAAATACCAAATTTATGGAAATTATAAATCCCCATCCAGTGATGTCTGCTATCACTTTGTAAAGCCATGCCCTGCACATTATTAAACAAATTGTCATCTATCCGGTTACGCAAAAAAAGACGGGGAGGGTAAAAAAGCTGATTGATTGATTCAAGGTCTATAGGATTGGAGGTAAGGTCTAAGGAGGGGTTTTTGAAAAAAGCAATATACCCGACATTACGGGCAGGAACCATTTGGTCAGTGCCATTGGGAGGCAGGACGTAAGTGTCCATGGTAATACCCCCTTTGGTGAAAGGGGCAGTCATTTTTATGGTATAACTTACGTTGCGCTGCACCTGATAATCCTGTTCTGAACCATAGGCCGGATCAACAAATCCGCGATTATCCACACTGTAACCGGCTTGCCAAAGGTCACTTATTCTCTTCCAGCTGAGATAATTTGTCGTATCTGTTTCGTGAACATCTTTTCTTGCTTTCAAAGTAAAATAGTTGACCTCCATGGAAAAAGGCACATTGTTACCCGTACCATCGGTCATAAAAAGACCGGGATTACCGGCATTACCAGCGAAAAGCGGTAGAACTTCGTTATAAATATCGGGAGTGGCATCGTCGGCCTGCAAGACAAGCGCAAAAGCCTTGTTGTATTTCAGATAAGTAAATACTGGCCTGACGTTAATGGGAGCAGACGAAAATGTAATGCTGATTTTAACGTTGCTCAACAAATGGTTCTGCGCAAAAACGGGTGAAGAGCAAATTACCCCCAACATGAATAAAAAAGGGATAACAATTTTCTGATATTTTATCTGCTTGTTTTCCAACAATTTATATTTAGCGGAATGAACAGTTAAAAGTAGGAGAAATCCGATTAAAACCAGGCCTTTGAAAAAATAATTTTAAACAACTTATCAAATGAATAGATTAAGTCCGAAAGCTGAAAAAAAAAAATTAAAAATATTTGCTAATAAAATTTATTCTCTATCTTTGCGCCCTCATTCAGAGAAAAACACGCCTCCATAGCTCAGTTGGTTAGAGCATCTGACTGTTAATCAGAGGGTCCTAGGTTCAAGTCCTGGTGGAGGCGCTTCAATCCGGTTCAATTTACGAATCGGATTTTTTTTGCCTTCAATCGTGATAAAAAGAAAACAACCTCTTCACAAAAGTAAAGAGGTTGTCATTTCTAAAAAAGATTATTCGGATTCGGCTTACAGGTCAAAACGCAGACGGGCAAAGACAAACCTGCCGGCATAGCCAAACTGTTGTGACCTTCTTGACCAGATAAATCTTCCGGAACTCCGGTTCGCGGCAATATTTTCATCAGGATAAACATCGAAAATATTATTTGCACCAACAGTAAGATTTAAGGCATGAGTGATGTTGTAACCAATCGAAAAGTCAGTAATCACCTTCGCACTGAATACCTGCTGTCTTGCAGCAATATTATTGGCCTCTGTGACTTTACCAAAATAGACATTTCTCATGAAGAAGTGCCAGTTATTCACAGTAAGCAGGTTGCTCAGGTTAATTTTTGTGTGAGGGACAGCCTTTTCAAGAAAGAGGGCAGCTCTTTCGTCGAAATAAGTATTTAATTGTCCGGATTGTTCCAAAATGGGAGAAGCGTGAATGCTGCCAACCCTTTTGGTTTTTGAGAATGTTCCTGACAACGTGTTTTTCAAAGTAAGGTGACTCCCCAAGCTCAGATTATTATCAATAACGATGTCAACTCCCTGCGAATGTGTATCAATAGCGTTAGAGAAGAATGCAGCTCTGGTGGCACCGGCCATACGGAACAACTGTACCAGACCAGGCGTGGTAGGCTTAAACTGACCTGTTAAAACGATTCTGTTTTGTATAGCAATAAAATAGCCATCAACAGTTATTGTCACGAAAGCCTTGGGAATTCTTACTGTAAAACCGGCACTTACACTTTGTGATACTTCCTGTTTAAGTTTCGGAATACCAAGCAACTTGGCAACTTTGCTGTTGTTTGCAAACAACCCTACCTCTTCGGGAATACCCACATCGTTGAAAAGTGTGGAAGTGGAGTTAAAATAAATCTGTTGTAATGAAGGAGCCCGAAAACCTGTGTTTACAGAGGCACGAAGATTCACAGTTTTGCTCAATTTATAGAGTCCGGCAAGTTTACCGTTAATGGTTGAGCCAAAGTCACTATAGTTTTCGTAACGTACAGCACCATCGAGCATAAACCTTTTTGAAAAGTTAGCTTCCACATCGGCATAAACAGCAGCACTATTCCTATATTTCGACAATTCGTTAGAAGGGCGAAATCCGGGAAACACCTGTGCACCACCAGGTCTGGATCTTCCGAAGAAGTCAACAGGCGCCACCTGGTTGGGCGAAGTAATAACCTGTCCCAAAGTATCATAAGTAGCATAAGAGGCAACTTCTCCAGCAATAATCTGATAATTTTCAATTCTGAATTCGGCACCATAAGCCACATTCAATCCCGACATGATATCACCAAATCGTCTGGTAACATCAAGATTGGTCGTATTTTGTGAAAACGAAAATCCTCCCGAATTGAAACTGGTACGTGAAGCATTTAGCTGTGAAGCATTCAGAGAATGATCAACAGTGTACATCATGCTGTTGGTTCCAAAAGTATTGCTGAAGTCAACATCCCAGCCTTTGGCCTTACCCTTGATACCAAAGGAAACTGATTTGTCTTTAATATCAGTCAGAATATGGGGAAGAAAACCATTGATATAGATTGCCGTAAATGTCCTGTTTTGGTTAGGAAGTCTGTAGAAACCAGCGGCATCTCCTTTTCTATAGCTCATACCTGCAAATGCATAGAACACAGTTCCGTTATTATCCAAAGGAATTGACATATTGGCAAAGAACTTACCACCTCTTAAAGCGGATTGTCCTACGCGCATAATGAAGTCGTGCCGGGTCATACCTCTTTCGGCAAGTTCAGCAGTGGTGAAATCAAGTGGTTTTCCATTGGCATCAGTCAGCAGTGACCGGACACCAGCCAGTGAAGTGGCTGCATTTATGTCATTTTTCAGTGTCTGACCGAATGCAGAAGTCAACTGAGAATATTGCTTAATCTGGCTGAGTGACAGATTTGAGATATCTGCGCCAGCTTTATAAGCTTGCCATTCAATGGCATTGTAACCATCAAAAATGGGGCTGGTATAACTTCCCATCCGGTTATAAAAATCACGGTAAGAAAATTCGCCAGTAAAGTTGATAAACCCACCTTTTTTTCCAAGACTAATTCCATAATTGGCACTCACATCAGTCGTAGGGCCATCAATGCCACCCGTAAGTGCATTAGAATTTTTGGAGGCATAAGCTCCTGAAGTAACATTGAAAGAAAGCTGGTTGGTGTTCTTTTTTAAAATGATATTGATAACTCCGGCGATGGCATCAGAACCATACTGTGCAGAAGCACCGTCACGCAAAATCTGAATACTTGAGATTGCCCCTACGGGAATAGTATTCAGGTCGGTTCCCACATTTCCACGGCCAAATGTACCGTTCACATTAATCAGAGACGAAGGATGTCTTCTTTTCCCATTAATTAATACCAACACCTGATCAGGACCGAGCCCACGTAAGGACGCAGGGTCAACTTCATCGGTGCCATCCGAAATAGTCTGAGTATTGGAGGTAAAGGAAGGTGCTGAGTAATTCAACATCTGGTTCAGATTTGTTTGAGCCACAACCGTTTTAATGGCTTTTACATTAATAACGTCCACGGGAACAGCTGTTTCTATAGCTGTTCTGCCACCAAACCGTGTTCCCGTAACAACAACTTCGTTTAATGCAACTCCTGATTTCAAGACTACATCAATAACTTTGGAGTTGCCCACAGTAATTGTCTGTGTATTAAAACCAATGTAAGAGAAACGTAAAATATCTCCCTTTTTTGCTTCAAGGACATATTTCCCCTGATTGTCAGTGACAGTTCCCTGAGTTGTCCCCTTAATGAGTATGGAAACTCCTGGTAAACTTTGTCCTTGCCCATTTGTTACGGTTCCTGTAACCTGAACCGTCTGTGCAAATACAGATCCTGCTATAAAAAATAGCAACGTTAATAAGTAGAGATTTTTTTTCATAGTTAATAAATTTAAGTGAATAATTAAGTACCTCGAGGCAAAAATAGAAAAATATTTTAACTTTGTTATTTTTTAACATTAATTGTTTGGAAATTATAATAATTTTTCTATAAACTACGATGTGATGTTAAAATGTTTAAAATTCAACGGGGCTTTCTGTGGCAGTCAGCATGGCAACCACAATACGGCACCGAATTCATCCCGATAACCTATCAGGAAGTAGAGACGCAAAAATCCGGTTCATTTCGGAGTTGGATTTTTTTGTTTGGGGTTATAAAAGAGGGCAACCTCTTCACAAAAGCAGAGAGGTTGTCCTTTCTAAAAGAACTTCAATAACCAGTTCGGCTTACATATTGAAACGCAGGCTGGCAAAAATATACCTGCCTCCGGTACCGAACTGTATAGATCTCCAAGCCCATAGAAACCTACCATTAAGCGTATTGTGTGCAAGGGCTCTGTCAGGATAGACATCGAAAATATTACTTGCACCCAGAGTAATGCTTAAACTGTGGGTAAAGTTATACCCTACTGAGAAGTCAGTAATCACTTTCGGGCTAAATATTTGTGTAAAATCGGGGTCAACCGCTGAAGTGGTGGAACCGAAATAATTATTTCTCAGGAAAAAGTACCAGTTTTTCACAGAAAGCAGGTTACTCAGGTTGATCTTCGTGTGAGGTGTTGTACTTTCAAGGTAGATTTTAGATAACTTGCCAAAATAAACATCTGCCTGACCTGATTCTTCCAATATTTTAGACGCGTGAATATCGCCAACCCTTATTGTTCTTGAAAAAGTCCCTGATAAGGTGTTTTTCAAATGTACATGCTCTCCCAATATCAGGTTGTTTTCCAAAACAATATCAAGTCCTCTTGAATGGGTGTCGATGGCATTTGTAAAGAAAGTTGCCAGCTTAGCACCTGCTTGATGAAACAGGGGAACCAGATTCGGAGTAGTAGCACTAAACTGCCCGGTTAAAACAATTCTGTTTTGAATAGCAATAAAGTAGCCATCAACGGTCATTTTAAGAGACAGGGCAGGAATATTTGCTGTAAATCCGACACTAATACTTTGTGAAACTTCCTGTTTAAGTTTCGGGATACCAAGTAAGTGTGCCACCTTACTATCGTTTGAGAACAGGCCGACCTGTACAAGGGCCGCAGAGGTACTGGTGAGTGTAGATGTTGAGTTAAAGTACATCTGTTGCAGGGATGGTGCTCTGAAACCAGTGTTAACGGAGGCACGAAGATTAATGTCCTTAGTTATACTGTATCGTCCGGCCAGCTTACCATTGATTGTAGAACCAAAATCGCTGTAATTTTCGTAACGTATAGCGCCATCAAGCATAAATTTTTTAGAGAAGTTAGCTTCCACATCCGCATAGCCGGCGATGCTGTTTCTGTATTTTAACAATTCGTTGGCTGGCTGGAAGCCGGGAAATACCTGTGCACCACCAGGACGTGACCTTCCGAAAAAATCAACAGGTGCTACCTGATGGGATGATGTAATCGGTTGTCCTAAAGTATCGTAAGTAGCATAGGAAGCTTCTTCACCGGCAAAAACCTGGTAGCTTTCCAAACGGAATTCAGCCCCATAGGCAACGTCTAAACCCGACATAATATTGGCAAAATGCTTATTCACATCAAGGTTGGTTGTACTTTGTGAAGATGCGAATCCTCCAGCGTCGAAACTGGTACGTGAAGCACTTAGTTGCGAAGCATTTGACGAGTGAACGACTGTGTATCGCATGCTGTTGCCTCCGTATGTATTGCTGAAATCGATGTTCCAGCCCTTGGATTTACCTTTGATACCCATCGTAAGAGATTTATCTCTAATATCAGTGAGTAAGTGAGGAAGAAAACCATTAATATACATTGGGGTATAGGTTCTTGCCTGGTCAGGAAGTCTGTAAAATTCGGGGTCATTTCCGTTGCGGTAACTGGCACCTGCAAAAGCATATATTTCAGTTCCGTGTTTTCCGACCGGAATTGACATATTGGCAAAGAATTTACCTCCTCTGATAGCAGATTGTCCCACAACCATTTTATAATCTGCACGTGTTTGTCCTCTTTCGGTCAATTCGGCATCGGTAAAATCTATTGGATTTCCGTTACTGTCTTCCAGTAGTGAACGAACAGCATCAATTGATCCGGCACTATTAATTTGGCTTTTTAAGGCCGGGCTAAACACCGAAGTTAATTGTGAATACTGTTTGAGTTGTGCCAACGACAAGTTTGAAATATCTGCACCTGCTTGGTGAGCTTGCCATTCAATAGCATTGTAGCCATTGAAAATATTGCCTGTAAAACTTTTCATACGGTTGTAATAATCGCGGTAGGAGAATTCGCCTGTAAGGTTTATAAACCCCCCTTTTTTTCCAATGCCAACCCCATAATTAGCACTTATATTAGTGGAAGGGCCATCGAGGCCACCGGTAAGCGCATTTGAATTTTTTGATGCATAAGTTCCTTGCGTAATATTATATGAAAGACCATGGGTATTCTTTTTCAGAATAATATTAATAACACCGGCGATGGCATCGGAGCCATACTGTGCTGAAGCACCGTCGCGCAAAACCTGAATACTTTGAATGGCTTCTGCCGGAATAGCATTTAAGTCAGTTCCAACACCACCGTCGGCAGAAGAGCCGGCAATATTGATCAGTGAGGAAGGATGCCTTCTTTTACCATTAATTAACACCAGTACCTGGTTGGGGGCGAGGCCACGCAGGGAAGCCGGGTCTACTTCATCAGTACCATCCTCAATGGCTTGAACATTTGATGTGAATGAGGGAATTGCATAAGACATTAACTGAGCAAGGCCGGTCTGTGACGCAACCGTTTTAATGGCTTTTACATTAATAATATCCACAGGTACGGCAGTTTCAAGGGCAGTTCTACCACCAAACCTGGTTCCTGTAACAACAACCTCATTTAGTGAAACGCCCGATTTCATAACAACATTTATGACTGTAGAATTACCAACAGTAATTTTCTGTGTATCGAAACCAATGTATGAAAACTGCAAAACAGCACCTTTATTCACCTCAATACTGTATCTCCCATGAAGATCTGTAATTGTTCCCTGGGTTGTTCCTTGTATGAGAATAGAAACCCCTGGTAAGGTTTTCCCATTTCCGGTGGTTACGATTCCACTAACCTTTATGGCCTGTGCAAAAACGGAACCTGCTACAAAAAATAGTAGCACAAATAAGTAAAGATTTTTTTTCATGATAAAAGATTTTTAATTAACAATTAAGTATTTTTATGGAAAACTTTCAGACCTTGTGATCTTTATGAAATAACAGCACCCTATTCCCGGGTTCCTCCGTACGACTCTTAAAAGCTTTTTTCATTGTATTCTTAATTTTGATGAAAACAAAAAAGGCTTACGAAAAAATTCATAAGCCTTTTATAAAATTCATTATTATATAAAAAACTTATTCTATTAAAATAGTTTGTTGTTGTGAATTACTTCGGTAGTGAAAGAAATTTTGCCAACGGCCAAGATGTGAAGTAATAATAAAAGATTGCTGTAAAAAAAGCAGACTTGCTTTCTTGCAAACAGCACTTTTATTTGAGCAGTTATTTTGTATCAGTTGTAAGCGGTTCATCTTCAATTAAATTCTTGGGGATAAAAATATACGTTCTACATACAAGAATA
>VAPG01023100.1_pt1 | contig 42007 bp, 52 predicted proteins | sample 3393851 | NCBI WGS metagenome assembly VAPG01 (sample SAMN08290438, study PRJNA428436) | hydrothermal vent metagenome | isolation source: Deep-sea hydrothermal vent chimney | place: Atlantic Ocean: South-mid Altantic Ridge | depth 2194 m m
TGGTCAATTTCTCCGCCGTCCTCGGTTACCCAAACTTCACCGTGCTCCGTCGGTCTCATTGTCCCGGCATCACAGTTAATGTATGGGTCAATTTTTACAGCAGTTACTGAGTATCCGTATTCTTTTAAAATTCTACCGACCGATGCCGTAGCGACGCCTTTTCCAACTCCAGAAATTACACCCCCAGAAACAAAAATATATTTTGTCATGATGCAAAAAATACAAAATCCATTATAAATATTTATATTCTAAAAGACACACAACAAGCTTATAAATTAGGATGACCTTTAAATAATATACTCTAATTTTTCCAAGGGGCGTGTCCGAACTGAATTACTAAATCAGCGTTGCTGTTTGGCAAATCGCATGCACCAAAACACGCACCGAGCCAAATAGAGACTTTTGCATCAGTATTTTCTTCTAAATAATCTGCAATTGCCATTGCCCACGGTTTTAATCCATCGGGGAATTGTAAAAGAACCGTCGCTGGTTTAGATTTTCCAATCTCATTTATAATTCTGTCTAATTCTAATTCGTAACTTTTTTCTAAGTTTGCAATTGTGTAATTCATAAAACAGACACGAAAGATGGATTTAAAAATCCTTCATCGCTTTATTATTTATGAAAAAAATTAGACAACCGATAGTAACGGTAGCGGGTCACGTCGACCACGGCAAGACATCAATTTTAGATAAAATTAGGGGCACCTCTGTTCAGGAGAGTGAGGCGGGTGGAATTACTCAAAAAATTTCATTTACAACTTTGCCAAAGGAAAATATCAAATTACGAGCAGGCGAAATTCTTAAGGGATTTAAAATTCAAATAGAAATTCCGGGGTTGCTTTTTATTGACACGCCAGGACACGCGGCTTTTACTAATTTACGAAAGCGAGGTGGTGCATTGGCGGATATAGCAATTTTGGTAATTGATATTAACGACGGAATAAAACCGCAGACGGCTGAGGTTCTGCAAATTTTGAAAGCGAACAAAACGCCGTTCATCATCGCCCTAAACAAAATAGATAATATTTCTGGATGGAGAATGAGTGAGTCTCTTTTGTCGTCAGATGCTATTGAAAATCAGGCAATAAATGTGAAACAGAATTTTGATGAAAAATTTTGGACAATTGTTGGTGCACTCCACTCTTATGGGATTAACGCTGAAATATATTCTAAAATAACTGATTTTACTCAGAATGTGGCAATGGTTCCCTGCTCTGCACAGACTGGCGAGGGCATAAATGAAATTCTCGCGATGCTGACTGCATTGTCTCAAAAATTTTTAAAGGAAAGGATTAAAATTAAAGACATTGGCAAGGGAGTTGTTTTGGAAGTCAAAAAAGACAAAACGATAAATTATCTTGAATGCATTCTTTACGACGGCAAACTGACTAATAAAGATGAGATTGCGATTGCGTCTTTTGATGAGCCAATTTTAACCAAAGTTCGGAATATTCAGGAAGCACAACCATTGAATGAGGGATTTAAAACGGAGGAAGAAGTTGAAGCAGCGACGGGAATTCAGTTGCAAATAGTGTCAAAGGAAGAAATTTTATCAGGAATGCCTTTTCAGGTTATTTCAGAAAAAAATAGTTTTGAGAAAGTCGTTGAGGAATTTAATGAGGAACTTTCCGAGGAGATACAAACCAGTGATTATGGCATCGTTGTGAAAGCAGACTCGTTGGGCTCACTTGAGGCATTGCTTGTCTTATTAAAACAAAATCAAATCTCTGTGATTAGTGCAGGAATTGGACAAATCTCTAAAAAAGATATTTATATGTCAAATAGTCTTCCCGACGAGGAAAAGGTTATTTTGGGGTTTAATGTTGAGCTGGGACCAGAAGCAAATATTGAAGAATTGAAAAATGTTAAAATCTTGAGCGATCCAGTTGTTTATAAACTGATTGAGGATTTTGGAAAGTGGAAAATGGAGAAATTGAGAAATATTGAAAGGAAAAAACTTAATGAACTCCCTGCGATTGCGAAAATAACAGTTTTAGATTTTGTTTTTAGAAATTCGTCTCCTGCGGTTTTCGGAGTTGAAGTGAATGGTGGAACGCTGAAAAAACGAGAACGATTCATAAATAAGAACGATGAGAAAATCGGGCAGATTAAAGAGATGCAGGAAAATCGGAACACAGTGCAAGAAGTTACGAAAGGGAAAGAGATAGCAATATCTGTCCCGGGTTTGAATTTTGAGAGACAAATTGTCGTCGGAGAGTCGCTTTATACAAATTTATCCGAGACAGAATTCAGGAAATTTAAGGAATATAAGCATTTGTTGTCTTCTGAGGAAAAATCTGTTTTGCAAGAGATTGCACAGATTAAAAGAAGGACGAATCCCACTTGGGGAATTTAAAGAGAGTAATAATAAAATTATGGATAAATTTCTAACGATAATCTTGAAAACAAAATTCGATTTGTATTATTACATAAATATGTATTGTGGCTATAAATTTTATCTTAATGGTCAAAAGTTTGTTTTATTTATTTCTGTTTGAGTGTAATATCCTGCAGCTTGTGTTGTTAGGTGATTGATTTTAAAATCATTGCTGTGAGGCAACATTGGCATTAATTTTTTCTGCAAGTGTATCATCTATTCTTTCAAAAAAGTTATAGATTTCTGGATTGTGAAATTTCATCTCTTTTCTCGTGTCATTACTATAATAATATGCTGCACCCCTGTTTGCTAGATATTCTTTATCACAAAGCCTATAGCACGGATTTTGCCCTAAAGCTACTTCAAGTATTTCATGTGTAATTTCATGTAATGAGAGATTATTATAAGATGAATTAATATCCGCACCGTTTTGGCTAATTGCTACAATATCTAGGATTGGAGAATATGCACCCTCCATATTATTCCACAACCTTCCGGTTGGGTCTTTTCTATCTCTTAAATATTTAAAATATTTTAAGTTTGTTAATGGACCATCATAAATTACCACCTTCAAACCCGCTGTATTTAATCTACTTTGAACTGAGTCTGGGATATGTTCCAAAAGAGCTTTAATGTCTTTTATTGATTGTGAGTTCGGATTTTTAGCCATTATTTCATAATTAAACTGTACTTTGGGGGTACATCCTGTTTCGACCATTTCATCTATCCTTAAATTAGGAAGATTAGCAGTGCACCCACTAGCTATTAAAGCCATTGATAAGGCGAGATTTTTCAAGTGTTTCATTTGTAATATTATAAGTAAGGCAATTTATAAACTTTACTAAGTGTTACTATTTATAAGAGGTGTATAAAATTAACCAACACTTTAAATAAGCGGATTTTTTCTTTAACTTATGAGAAAGTTGGTAATTGATACTGAGACGACAGGATTTTCTCCTCGACTAAATAAAATTTTAACTGTCGGAATGCTTTTGGTTGATGTAGAGAAAACCCATTTGAGAATACTTGACGAGAGTCACATTTTTATTAAACATAATAATTATAATTCAACCAAGGGGGCAATGATGGTAAATAAGATAAATCTTAAACAACACGATTTGAACGCAATTCCTCCGAGAGATGCTTGTGTTAAAATTAATTCTTTTGTAGATAAAAATTCTATATGCGAGACTCCGCTCGTCGGGCATAATCTACATTTTGACAAAGGTTTCCTTTCTGCTCTTTTTAGTCAAGGGAAAATTCAGCCAAAATTTTTTCACGAATCAGAAGATACAATGTATATTTGGCGTGCCCATCAGAAAGTTGGTGATGTTCCACTTGGGCTTAAAAGTAGTTTGCAGGAAGTCGCAAATTTTTTCAAAATAGATTATACGAAGGCCCATGATGCTTTAGCAGATTGTCATATCACTGCGATGGTTTATCGTGAATTGTTAAAATTATAAATTGAAACCCAAACTTTAAAAAGCTAAATTTCTCTAATAAATTACGATTGTATGCTGAGAATAGGCCATTGTGCCAATGACTCTCGGAAAATTAAAAATTCAAATAAGAAAATGGCATTCAAAATAAATGTAGCACATAAGGGAAGAACTTTCAAGGTTGAGAGTGATAACGAGGGATTAGTCGGATATTCAATCGGAGATAAAATTGACGGGAAAGAATTATCAGCAGATTTGACAGGTTATGAAATTGAAATTACGGGAACATCGGACAAGTCTGGTTTTACTGGAATGATTAATATTAATGGTCCGAATTTGAAAAAAGTTTTGTTGGGATACGGAATAGGAATGCATAAAAAACCGAGGGGAGAAAGGAAAGTTAATAAAAAACCAAATGGTTTGAGATTGAGAAAAACGGTCAGGGGGAAAGAAATTTCTTTAGATACTGTGCAAATTAATACTAAGGTTCTGAAAGAGGGTTCTAAAAAATTTGATTCGCTTTTTGAAATAGTTCCTGAAAACAAAGAGTAATTTTATAAAGTTGTTTTGTTTAAAGTTTTGAGGTGAAAAATGTTAGAGAATTTTATAAGTTTATTTACGGGTGGAGCTGATTTAATTCTGACCTTGGCTTTCTTTACGACGGTAATTGTTCTTTATTCCATTTTTGTGTTTTATTTTTATAGATTTTTAGCGAGAAAAAATATTATTGAACTCAATTTGAATCAATACAATCAATACGGCAACGAGGTAGTCATGAAAATATTTGCTGTCATTTTTTATATTATTGAGTATATCATTCTTTTGCCAGTTTTGACATTTTTTTGGTTTGCATTTCTTTCTGTCTTAATTTTAGTGTTATCGAAAGGGCTTGACACAGCGACGGTCTTATTAATTTCTGCTGCCTTGGTTGCATCCGTCAGGGCTACCTCCTATGTTAGCGAAGATTTGTCAAAGGATCTCGCAAAAATGTTGCCATTCACGCTTCTTGCGATTGCAATAACAAAACCGGGATTTTTCAGTGTCACTTCATTGCTTTCCAGAATTAATGAGATACCGTCGCTGTTTGTTAATATTCCGTATTATCTTCTTTTTATAATTGCGGTTGAACTTGTTATGAGAATTGGTGATTTTGTGCAATCCGTTTTTTATTCGTCGTCGGCAACTAATGTAATTAGCGAGAGCGAAACAGCGACGGGAACAATGGAATAGTTTGATGATTTAAGAAGCCTTAAAAACCTATTTTATTATATATTTAGATGAGTGAAAATATAGATATTTCGAAACTTGACACAATAAACGTAGGCATTGTCGGGCATATTGATCATGGGAAGACTACTCTTCTTCAAAGACTTTCTGGAAAATGGGCGGACACTCATTCCGAGGAACTTAAGCGTGGTATTACGATTAAACTTGGTTATGCCGATGCGATTGTAAGGGACAAGAATGGGACGCTTACAGTGGATCCAGATTCAAAAGGCAAACCAATAAGATATATCACTTTTGTTGATGCTCCCGGACACGAAATGCTAATGGCGACGATGCTTTCGGGGGCGGCGATAATGGACGCGGCGATTCTTGTCGTCGGGGCGAACGAGGGAATTAAACCTCAGACGCAAGAACATTTGGTTGCGTTGAAAGCAAAAAAAATTAAGAAAATAATTATTGCTCAAAACAAAATTGACCTTGTTTCAAAGGATCAGGCGATGAGAAATTATAAAGAGATTAAGGAATTTGTGAAGGGAACGGTGGCGGAAGACGCGCCGATAATTCCTATTTCTGCATTGCAGGGAGTTAATCTTGATAAAATTTTAGTTGAATTGTGTAACATAAAAATCGCGAAACCACATCCTGATGAAAAACCATTATTTTTAATAGCAAGAAGTTTTGATATAAATAAGCCTGGGGCGAAAATAAAAAATCTCCATGGCGGAGTTCTCGGCGGGGCGTTGAAACAAGGTATTTTAAAAATAGGTGACATTATAGAAATTAAACCGGGATATTCCTATAAAGAGCACAATTCACATAAATATAAAACCGTGAAATCAAAAATTGTCTCAATGCAAAAAGGGGAGTATCCAATTACAGAGGCTACATCCGGAGGAAGTTTGGCGATTGAAACAGAGCTTGATCCGTCGTTGACCAAGGCTGACGCTCTTTCTGGCGGGGTTGCATCAAAGGAAGGCGTTCTCCCAGAAATTACCGATAGAATTACAATAAAATATACTTTATTTAATGAGATTTTTGGAACTGGAAAACACGAGCCAGTCCAAAATCTTAAATCGAATGAAATGTTAATGTTGAGTCTAAATACTTCGATTACCGTCGGGCAGGTATTAAAAACGGGCGAGAAATCTGCGGATTTATCTTTGAAAATTCCGGTTGTTCCACTTAAGGGCGAATCTGTCGGTATCGCCAGAAATTTGAACAGCCATTGGAGATTAATCGGCTTTGGCGAAATTATTTAAACTCCTTTAAATAAATATTTTTATGACAGAAGAATCTGTGTTGCAGAAAGTTGATTATGAATCGGCAGACAAGGAATCTTTCTCCCAAATTGTTAATACGAAATTCCCAAAAGAGTTGATGCCGTCAAAAAGAATTAGCGCTATCTTTGGGTTGATATTTATAGTTGTTTTGATTATATCAGCGACCCAGTTTCCTTTAAGTTCAATGATGTCTGGAAAATCTGATTTTGTAATTTCTGTTGGGTTTCCGTTACACTTTCTCAAATTTGACACTTCGGGCAAAGACAATTCTCCCGCGTCTCCGATTAATCTTGTAATTGATTTGTTTTTATATTTAATATTGGCATATGCGATAGATGTTTCTTTAAATTTGATGTTTATTAAAAGAGAAAAGGAAGAGAATGGACAAAAACCTGTTGTATTTAATGACCAAAAAGTTACCGTCGCTGATAAGATTGTAAAAAAGGTATTTGGTAATTAAGAGAATTGGTTTTCTAAATTCCCTCTTCCATTGGAACTCTCGTTAAATCACTTACTCTATCCTTATCTTTTAAATTAATAACCCTAACTCCCTGAGTCGCCCTTCCCATAATTCTAATATTTTTTAGTGGCATCCTAATCACAATTCCATTTTTTGTCGTTATAATAACATTGTCTGTATTTGTTACGGAACGAGAGGTGATTATTTCGCCCGTCTTATCGGTAACTCTCATATTAATAATACCTTTGCCAGCCCTGCTTGTTAGTCTGTAATCTTCAATTGTGCTTCTCTTGCCATACCCTTTATTTGTAATTGTTAAAATAGAATAATCTGATTTATTTTCCATAGGCAAAACTTCAAGCGACACTACTTTATCCTTGTCGCTCATTTTAATTCCAGCAACGCCATAGGATGCTCGCCCCATTGAGCGAACATCGTCGGAGCTGAATCTTATTGCCTGTCCTTTTCTTGTCACCAAAAGAACCTCTTGCTTTGCTTTTAATGGCTTTACTCCAATTAAGACATCGTTTGTCTCGGCAAGTTTAATTGCTTTGATACCACCTTTTCTCGGATTTGAAAATTGTGATAGTTCAATCTTTTTAACGACGCCTTTTTCCGTCGCCATTATTAAATAATTTTCAAATTTTTTCACTGCCAAAACAGATGTGATTTTTTCGTCCTTTAATTCAAGAAGATTTACAATTGCCTTGCCTCTTGTAGATTTTGCGGAAGCGGGAATTTTGTATGTTTTCAGCCAATGCACATTTCCCTTATCTGTAAAAAATAGCATATAATCGTGTGTTGAACAAGTCAGCAATTCTTTAACGAAATCACCTTCTGTTAAGTTAGAACCGATTACTCCCTTCCCTCCCCTTTTTTGCTCCTTATAATATTCTAAATCTATTCTCTTAATATAACCCTTATCTGTTATCGTAACCACAACTTCTTTTTTATCAACCAAATCACTTTCTTCAAATTCTGTAACAGCTCCGATAATTTTTGTCTTTCTGTTATCTCCATATTTTTCTTTAAGTTCGAATAGGTCTTTTTTAATAATTTTCAAAATTAAATTTTCATTAGCGAGTATAGTGTTTAGTTTTTTTATCAATTCTTTTAATACACTTTCTTCACTTTTTAATTTATCAAATTCTAAACTGGTAATCTGATGTAATTTCATATCCAAAATTGCATCAACCTGTTTGTCTGTTAATCTATATTTGGATTTTAGCTGACTCCCAGCGTCCACTTTTGACCTTGATGCTCTAATTAATTTTACGACTTCGTCAATATTAGATTGTGCGATCAAAAGACCATCAACAATGTGGAGTCTCTTTTCTGCTTTTGCTAAATCAAATTCTTTTGTCTTACGGATTACAACTTTTCTGTGTCCAACATAAACTTTAACATATTCGCGAAGGGTTAATAATTTCGGCACTCTGTTTACTAATGCCAACATATTTGCGTTGAAACTAATTCTTAATTGGGTATATTTATATAATCTATTCAAAGTAAATTTCGGCTCGCTATCTTTCTTCAATTCGATTACAACTCGGACCTTCCCCTTGCTGGACTCATCCCTAATATCTGAAATATCTGTCAATCTCTTATCTTTTACCAATGTTGCAATTTGTTCAACTAAGTTTGATTTATTTACCTGATATGGAATTTCTGTAATGATGATTTTTACCCTCCCCTTCGCTGTTTTTGGTTCTTCCAAAACCGTCTTGCCGTCTAAAATCAATCTGCCTTTTCCCTCGGTATATATTTTTTTGATTTCACCGCTGACTGTTCCTCCTGTTGGGAAATCTGGTGCCTTGATTGCTGAGATTAATTCTTTATCTTCGCAATTTGGATTTTCAACATAAGTTAAAATCGCATCGCAAGTATTATTTAAATTATGTGGTGGAATGTTTGTCGCCATACCAACTGCAATACCGGCTGCTCCATTCAAAAATAGATTAGGTAATTTACCCGGCATAATTATTGGTTCTTCAAGACTATTGTCATAATTTTTCATCATCTCTACAGTGTTTTTATCGACATCAACCAAAATTTCCTCGCTGATTTTTTCCATTTTTGCCTCAGTATACCTTGATGCCGCAGCGTTATCTCCATCCATAGAACCGAAATTTCCCTGACCAACTACTAAAGGATATCTCAAAGACCAACTCTGTGCCATTCTTACCATCGCGTCGTAAATAGAAGCGTCGCCGTGTGGATGATATTTACCCATTGTGTCCCCGACAATTCTACCAGATTTTTTCGTTTGCTTATTGTATTGGACACCCATCTCGTTCATCGCCCAGAGAATTCTACGATGGACTGGTTTTAAGCCATCTTCTGCCGAAGGTAAAGCTCGTGCAACAATAACAGACATTGCATAATTCAAATATGCTTCACGCATTTCGCTTGAAATTTTAACATTAATCAGTTCTTTCGCCTTTACCGATGTCTTTATCTCTTCCCTTTTTTTCTGAGCTTCTTCTGCCTCCCTGCTCGCTTCATCAAGACCTTCAATTTTCTTAATTTTTCCGTTTTCTATTATCTCATCATCCATTTTTTTTTTGCTTTTTTGCTTTTTCAATTTTATTTAAAATTTTTTCAGTCGTGACCAATACTGGAAAAGTTATCATTTCATTTCCACAATTCCCACATCGCATTTTTGGAAGAACTCCAAATAAGTTTCCAAGTCTAAAAATATGTCTGATATTTCGTGATTTGCATTTCGGACAAAAAGCAACTCTTATTTGCTTGTCTGACGATTTTACCATTATAAATCTACCTCCGCTTTGTCAGCATTTTCTTCTATAAACGCTCTTCTCGGTGCGACCGCATCTCCCATCAATAAATTAAAAGTCTCGTCGGCAATAACGCCACCTTCTACGGAAACCTGTTTTAATCTTCTCGTTTTGGGGTTCATCGTTGTTTCCCATAGTTGTTCATCGTTCATTTCACCAAGACCCTTAAATCTACTAACATCTGCTTTTCCACCAAGTTTTGACATCATTGATTTTAATTCTTCGGAGGTATAAACATAATAGTCTTTCATTCCCTTTTTAATTTTGTAAAATGGCGGCACAGCGACGAATATATGTCCTTCCTCTATTAGTATAGGAGTATACCTAAAAAATAGAGTTAAAAGTAATGCCTTGATGTGTTGCCCATCAACATCGGCATCTGTCATGATTATAATTTTATTATATCGTAATTTTGATATATCAAAAGAGTCTCCAACGCCAGTCCCAATGGCTGTAATTAAGTTTGAAATTTGTTCGGAAGCCAACGCTCTTGCAGGATTGGATTTTTCAACATTTAAAACCTTCCCCCTCAATGGTAAGATGGCCTGAGTCTCCCTGTCTCTTCCACCCTTTGCAGTGCCACCAGCAGAATCACCCTCGACAACATAAAGTTCTGTTAATTCTCTCTTCTTGCTTGAACAGTCTGCCAATTTTCCGGGTAGTCCAGAACCAACACCCAGTGCATTCTTTCTTCTAACTAAATCCTTTGCTTTTTTTGCTGCCTCTCTTGCTTTTAGCGCAGACGATGCTTTTATTAAGATTGCCTTTGCAACCGTAGGATTTTCTTCTAAAAAATCACTTAAAGCAGAAGTGGCCATGGAATCAACAAATCCCTTAATTTCACTATTTCCTAACTTTGTTTTAGTCTGTCCTTCAAACTGTGGGTTTGCCATTTTTAGAGATATTACGGCGGTAATTCCTTCACGGACATCATCTCCTGTTAATTTTTGTCCTTTTTTCAAAACTCCTTTTTTTGTCCCGAAATCATTAACTACTCTTGTTAAGGCGGATTTTAAACCGACGACGTGAGACCCGCCTTCAATTGTGTTGATGGTATTTACGAAACCCTGAATGTTTTCGGTAAAAGAATCCGTATATTGAATTGCGATTTCAACGACGGTGCCATTATTTTCTCTTTTAAAATAAATTGGTTTTTGATGAATTATCTTTCTTGTCTTATTTAGCCATTTAACAAATTCTATAAGCCCTCCTTCATAATAAAATGTTTGTCCTTTTTCCTTGTCTCCTCTTAAATCTTTTAGTATAATTTTTAGTCCAGCATTTAGAAAACAAATTTCTCTGAATCTCGTCGCTAATTTATTATAGTCGAAATCTATAGTTGAAAAAATTGTATCATCAACCATAAATGTGACTTTAGTCCCGTGAGTTTTTGGACTTATTTCCCCAATAATTTTCATATCATCTACTGGTATACCCTTTGCATAACTCTGTGAATATATTTTTCCATCCTTATAAACTTCAGCGGTCATTTTCTTTGACAACGCTGCGACGACAGAAATACCGACGCCGTGAAGTCCGCCAGAAACAGCATATGCTTTATTATCAAATTTTCCACCAGCATGCAATTTTGTTACAATGATTTCCATCGCTGGTCTTTTATATATTGGATGCATATCAACAGGCATTCCTCTCCCGTCGTCCTGAACTGTTACCGAACTGTCCTTATTTATTGTAACGTTGATAGTTGAAGCGACGCCCGCCATATGTTCATCAACAGAATTATCCAGAACTTCCCAGACCATATGATGCAAACCATATTTATCCGTGGAACCAATATACATTCCAGGTCTCTTTCTGACAGCCTCCAGTCCTTCTAAGACCGTGATGTCTTTTGCAGAATAGCTTGTTTCAGTCATAATAATCCTCTTCGTGTCATAAAAAAACACCCTTGGTTTATAAACATTTAGGTATTAAAAATTAAATTTACCGACGCTGGTAGAAATTAGATGAAGATTTAGTGATTAATAAAATGTTTTATTTATTTGCTTTTCTTGCAGCATATTTTGCCTTCTCAGCTTTAATAACATCACTTTTTCTAACCCACTTAACCTTTTTAGGGATTCTGCCCATCTCCATATTTTTTCGGCATTTTGAGGAACAATAATATCTAACCGAATTATCTTTCTGGACTACGGTTGTTCCCCTTGGAAGTTCGTACTGTTTTTTACAAAATGAACAAACTGGCATTTTAATCCCTGCCTCCACGACTTATTCTTTTTCCCATTCGTCTTGCCTCAATTTCTGTTTCTCTCAACATTAAAACATCTCTTTGTTTTATCGGACCTCGGACATTTCTTCTCATTGATTTCCCCCTATTTTTTCCTTGTAAAATCTTACATTTGACTTGAGTAATCTCCCCCCTTGTTCCGCCTCTCCCAAGAACCACTTCAACGATTGCTGGAACTGCACCCTCCTCGGTAAGTTTATCTGAGCCTTTTGACCCGCCAGATTTTTTCTCTTGTTTTTTTGCTTCTTGTTTAGCCATTTTTCATAATTATCATGCTACTTCTAATTTTGTCGTCGCTGTTCAATTTACCGAATTAACGGATGCTTATTTTAGAGAGTCAATATCAGCTTCGCCTTCCTGAATAACTGCAACTGCTGCTGCTGGTCTATTGATTCCGACCGAGATTCCTAATTTCTCTCGCGAATCAGTTTCGACAAACTTTATGCCCTTTTCTTTACAAAGAATAGGTAAATGTTGTATTAGTTCTTTTGGATCAGTGTCGGATGCAACAACGACGAGTTTAGCAACGCCTCGCTCGACTGCTTTGGTTACTTCGTTTACGCCCTTATCAACCTTTCCAGTTTTAGCCGCTTTCTCTACAATATCATATATGGATACCATTTTATATTAGCCAACGAGAATTCTCCTCACGTCGAAACGCTCATTGGTACAATTAAAGCGAAAATTCAGTTTATAAAACTATCGCCGACACAAACTCACTTCGTTCGCTCACAAGCCTGTGGCACTTTTTTTTGATAAAATGTTTTAATTTAGGTCGTGGATTGTATTAGCTCCGCAGGATTGTGTATGAGCCTGCGAATTTGTGTGCAGCGAAGCTGTTAGTGGCTAATCTGTCTTGGATATATTTTAAGCTTCCGACGAGAGTTGCCATGAATTAGAATTAAGAGGTTAGTTGCAGATTTCGGCGTAGTCTGTATTATCTCCACAAATTTTCTTGCAATTATTTAGTTAAGAAAAGTCGTCGGAGATACTGGACTTTACATCAAGCTAAATTCATGCCTGTTCGTTTTCCAATTTCCCCGCCTTTGATTTTTCCCCAGTTCTCGTCGATTATTTCAAATTTTAATTTAGATTTATCAATTTTCGATACATCACATAAATCGTCAAACAAGTCTTTCGGCAAAGTTCTTGTTTCATTGTAATAATTTTTCAGAGTTGAGTATTGAACTGTAAAACCAAATTGTAAAATTCCCCGGAGAGATGGGGAGTTGAGTTTTTCTACAACTAAGTTTAAGAACGTTTTTTGCTTTCCTTTCTTGAATTTAATTCTCATTCTAGAATAAACAGGTTTTTATTTATAAATATAACTGCGAGACCATAACACTTAAAAACCGAAATAATTACAAACTATTATGAAACTCCCGAAGACGACAAAAAGATATTGCCCGTACTGTCGGAAAAAGACAGAGCAGAAAGTTAAGCAACAAAGTACCGGAAGACCTTCTCAAATGAAAAAGGGATCAAAAAAGAGAATAAGGCTAAGGGGACTATGGAGGGGAATCGGAAATCAAGGGCGTTTCTCTCGTATGAAGAATGTACAAAAAACTTATCGAAAAACAACTAAAAAAACAGCGATTGTTTATACTTGCACGGTTTGCAAAAAAGGCAAAGACCAAAAAAAGGGCAAGAGAACATCAAAATTAGTATTAGAATAATAAATTAAAATGGCAGAAAGAAAAAAATATATTGAAGTGAAAGTGCCGTTCTTAGATTCGACGATTAGAGTGCTTGGGACGCCAGAAGATTTGGATAATAGGACGATAAAACTTGACTTAACAAGACAGTTAAGAGGCAAGGGTTTAACAATTAGATTAAGAATTTTTAATATGGATGGAAAATTGATAGCGGTTCCAAATAATATGGAGCTTGTAAAATCCTACATTCGTAGAATGATGAGAAAAAGAGCAGACTATGTTGAAGATTCATTTCGGGCACGATGTTCCGATATTAGAGTTACGATAAAGCCATTTCTAATTACACGAAAAAAAGTTTCGAGAGCTGTTAGGAGAAATTTGAGAAACACAGCAAAAGAATTTCTTTTAGAATATACAAAGGAAAAAGAATATCTTGAGATTTGCAACGAGATTTTTGATGGGACACTACAAAAAATATTACTTCCTAAATTGAAAAAAATTTATCCTCTTTCATTTTGCGATATAAGAGTATTTGAAACAAGGGAATTAGAGAAGATAGATTTGGGGAAAGTTGCCAACTTGCCAAAGAAAGATGATGTAATTAGCGAGGAGAAATCTATTTAAGAAAAATGGAAAAAATGGAGCAAACACTTGTTTTAATAAAACCCGACGCTATTTTAAGAGGAATTTCTGGAGAAATAATACAAAGATTTGAAAAAGTCGGAATGAAAATTGTTGCAATTAAAATGATTCAGGCACAAAGGGATGTTTTAGAAAAGCATTATCACAAAGATGAAACTTGGTTAAAAGAAAAAGGGGAAATGTTTAAGAAAAAATTGGGTTTGCCCGACGATGCCGATACAATTTCCGTGGGAAAAGAAATAGTTGAGGGGATTATCCAAGACATACAAATTTCTCCAATTATTGCAATAGTTTTAGAGGGACATAATTCGGTTATGACCGTAAAAAGATTAACAGGTCCGACTAATATAGACGAGGCTGCACCAGGAACTATTCGTGGTGACTTTTCACACGATACATTTGAATTAGCAAACAAATCAAACAGGCCAAATATAACAATAATTCACGCTACGGATAATCCAGACGAAGCGCAAAAAGAAATAGACTTTTGGTTTAGCCCCGATGAAATTTATTCCTATTTCAAACCAGAGGATAGTGTGCATTATAGAACGAGAACAAAATAATTTTTGTTAAAAAATCACAATCTAAATTTAGCAGAACTGGTTTTTAATAAAACTGATAAAACCCAAATTAAGAGGTAAAAACTTATTATTTTGAATTTTTATTATTTTTAGAATTATGTTCTATAACTATTTGTTCAAGGTCTCCGTCCCTTAACGGTCGCATTATAATTGATTGACCCGGAACAATTCCTATAATAGTAGGACGGTTTTTTTCTATTCTTAGCAAATCTCCATGACTAACTATTGATGGCTGAATTAGTAAATACCCCTCGTTATAATTAATTTCTTTCAAAATACCATAGGCATTCGTCGAACCAACGCCATAACAGCCCAGCTTCCCGATATTATGAACACTATAAACATTCTTTTCTTCGCTATTCTTTTGTGTAAATCCAATTATCATAACAAATTAAAATTATAATGGTTTATAAAACTTTCTGCTTGTAACTACTAATAAATTACATCTATTCCGTAAAATCCAAATTAGGAAACGCTAATCGCATCAACTGGGCATCCCGCTTCGGCATTCTTTTCACATGTCACTTCTTCAATTTCAGATTTTATAGGATGTGCCTTCCCGTCTTTCATTTCAAAAGAATTAGGACAAGTGGCAACACAGGCTCCACAGCCTATACACTCATCACGATTTACTATTATTTTGTGTGCCATTTATATTTCCCTCCCCGATTGTTTTATTTCCAGAATCAGAAATTTTAAAATAATGATTTTCAATAGTCTCGTGCTGAATCGCTGAGCCGTTAATTACATTCCCAGTTATATTTGAAAAAAACAAAAATCCCAATAAAACTATAACAAGAATGCCGATGCCAATTGCAACAGTTCTATTATCCATAAATAAAATAACCCAATAAGATTTATAAACTTAATTGATATATAATGATATGGTAATTACGATAACACTTATATTAGCAATTCTCGTCGCTGTTGTATTCGTCGCGTTTTTTATTTATTATAACCGTTTTGTAAGATTATCAAATCAAATAGATAATTCTCTGGCTCAAATTAGTGTCCAACTAAGAAAGCGGTCGGACTTGGTTCCAAATCTTCTTGCGTCGGTAAAGGGATATATGAAACACGAAAGAGGGATAATGGCCTCAGTGACGAAGGCGAGAAAAGAGTTAGTATCAGCGTCTGGCGTAGAGGATAAAATGAAAGCGGGAAACAAATTACAATCCGCACTTAAATCAATTTTCGCAATCGCGGAAAACTATCCAGACCTAAAAGCAAATCAAAATTTTTTACAACTTCAACAAGAACTCTCGGCAATAGAAGATAAGATTGCTTATGCACGACAATATTATAACGATGGGATTATGTCATACAATGTTATGGCGAATATGGTCCCGGGAAAGTGGTTCGCCTCATTATACGGTTTCAAAAAACGAGAATATTTAAAAATTCCAGAAGCGGCAAAAGCAGTTCCAAAGCTTAAATTCTAATATACATATTCTAATATGTATAACTTAATATATATATTATAGAATATACATCAAATATAAAAACTGCTGATGCTTTTTATATAAATGAGAAGATTATCATTCCACGACGAAATCCGAAGAAATAAAATAAATTCATTCTTTTTAATTGGAGTAGTGTTTTTGGTTTTAATAATTCTGGCTTACGCAATCGCATTTACAATAGGCAAAAATTATTTTTTTCTTATAATGATTTTTGGAGTAATTTTTTCTTTGACTTATGTCGTTGGAGGATATTATAAATCGGCGGATTTGGCGATAGCGTCGGTAAGAGCGAAAAAAGCAATTGGCCCAGAATACAAACAATATAATGATATTGTTGAAGGATTATGTTTGGCGTCGGGTTTACCAAAACCAAAACTTTACATTATGCAAAATCCGCAAATTAATGCATTTGCATCTGGGCGAGATCCTCAGCATGCTGTAATTTGTGTGACAACAGGGGCAATAGATAAATTATCAAAACAAGAACTTGAGGGGGTTTTGTCCCATGAACTTTCACACATTGCAAATTATGACATCAGATTCATGACACTGACTGCCGTCCTCGTCGGCATGATTGCGATAATTTCTGAAATATTCTTACAGAGTTTGTTTTGGTCATCATTCACGGGCGGAAACGATAGAAGCAATAATAATGCACTATTGATGATAATAGGAATTGCCGTCGCTGTTCTTGCTCCGATAATTGTCGCATTGGTTCAACTTGCGATATCAAGAAAACGAGAATACGCTGCCGATTCTTCTGCTGTGAAATTTACACGAACACCGACGGGATTAATTGGTGCTCTTAAAAAGATTCAGTATAATTCTCCGATGAAAGTTTCGGGAGCTGTTTCGCCATTGTTTTTGGCAAAACCAACAAAAGAAAAAGAATGGTTTATGACACATCCCCCACTATCAAAAAGAATTGCCAGACTGGAAAGAATGTAATGCAATACATATAATTTTATAAACTCAAAAACTTCCTCGCAATTATGAATTTTGAGTTACCGTCATTGGAAGAACGAGCAAGAGTGATTTCACGAGAGAATAGAAGAGCAAGTGTAAAAGTCAATGGAATAAAGTCACCCTTGATATCTATAAATAATATAACGACGACAATATTATATAACATTCCTCTTTATTATCAAGAAACAAACTACATAAAAACAATTATTGATTCACTCGTCACCGATGAGCGACAGGCTAAAACCATTGTCTATGGACTTCCCATTAATGCGGATGCTGAAGTGGTTCTCAACGAACTTTCGGAAATATATGGGTTAGAAGAAATGTCAAGAAGACATGGGTATATAACTCAGAAATTAGAAACTTTACATTCGCAGTCCCCTGGAGTTATATCTGCAAGCAATCTCGTTGTCCCTAATTTCATAACATTCTAAAATCTTAATCTATCAGAAACAATATAATTATACCAAATAGAATTTTCTTTCAATATTTCTTTAATCATCGTCGATATTGTGGCTGCCCTATTCATATGTTCCCCATTTGCACTAATTATTACACTATATACCTTTTCTTCTGCTACAGAACTAATTCTAAGGATGTAATCATCATTTTTGACCAAATAAAAAGTGAGCGGAATTTTCTTTTTAGAAAATAAAGACCTCAATTCTTCTTTTCCTCCCCTATCAGAAATGGAATGAGCAATTCTATTTTTATAATCTGCAAAACTATCTCCTGGGTAAGGAACCTGATATGTTCTTATGGCTAAATTTTCTAAATCATTCATGCCGTCAGAAGTGAGTTCTATTGCTTTTTTGGTTGCTCTAGCAGAATTGGCGATATCGCCCCAGTCACCATATGAAATTATTCTACGATGTTCTACACCAACCAATTCATTTTCAACCATACAGATTATAGGCATACCTATCTTATAAAATCTATTGTGCCGGAGTTTAACAACTATTTTCCCATTAAAAATTCATGTGCCATTTTCGCTGCAATTGCACCCTCGCCCGCCGCACTAATCATTTGTCTCATCGCTGTGTTCGTGACATCACCAGCCGCAAAAACCCCATCAATATTTGTCTTAGTTTTTTTGTCAGTGACAATGTAGCCATCTTTCATTTTCAACCCTAAATTTTTTACAACATCAATGGCAGGAGTCGCTCCTACTTCAATAAAAACTCCATCGACATTAAGAATTTTTTCAATAGCGTCTTCGTCGGGTTTTTCTTGTAATATCTTCAAACCCATAACAACTTTGTCGCCAAAAATTTCCGTTGGATTAGAATGATAAAAAATTTCAATCTTATCATTATCACGAATTTTTGAAAGAGAAATTGGTTCACATCGCATTTCATTTTTTCTATAAATAATATAAACTTTTTTGCAAATATCCGCCAAATATAAAGCCGCTTTTGCAGCAGAATCTGCTCCGCCAATTACAGCGACAGTCTTATTTTTAAAAAAATTTCCATCGCAAGTTGCACAATAAGAAACACCTTTTCCTAAAAATTCTTTTTCTCCTGGAATATTTAACTGCCTGTTTTCAGTTCCCAAAGCTATAAGCAAACTTTTTCCTCTTACCTCTTTCCCATCATAATTCAAAACAAATTTGCCGACCTTGTCTGCGTCAGTAGATGCCATCTGAGCAGAAGGTACACCCCAGGGTGCACCGCCATTCTTCATGACCGTCTTAACATCTGTTTCCAAAAATTCAGCACCAAATCTTTTTGCCTGTGCTTTAATTGTCCTCATCAAATCAATCCCTGGTCCAATATATCCTGGCCAATTCTCAACCTCCCCTGCTAAATTTGCAGTTCCGCCGAAACGGTTAGCAACGACGAGTGTCTTCATGTTGTAACGCCCAGCGTAAATGGCAGCAGTTAAGCCAGCTGGACCTCCGCCGAGAATCAATAAATCGTAAAGCTTTTCCATTTTTAATTTACGAAAAATGGCTTTTTATATTTTGGGGCATCTGTTTCAGCCTTGTGTTTAAGTTTTGTTATGGAATCTTTTAAACTAACACCGTTTTTATGACGAAGTGAAAAAACATCAGTTGTCATTTCTTGGGAAAAATTAAATTATTTTTGGTTTAGAAAACTTTATTTTTATTGAAACTAACTCCCCATTAAGCACAATAATTACGCTTAATAGTGGAACCCCCATTAAAATAAATTCCACTTATAACAAGCTTTAAAAGTGAGCGTATACTCATTTAATTATGGGTATAACGCAAGGGGTCAAAACGAAGTTTTGGAATATTAACTTTTCTATTTCGAGGGAATTTCTTTTCTCGGAAAAGAAAGAGTTTTTGGCTATTCCTATTCCAATCAACTAATTTTCTTAGTCACAACTCTACATTCTTATGAAAAAAGTAAAAGATTTCCAATATAAACCATCTATGACCGTCGAGGAAATGGTCGACTTATTTGGAAATCTCGGATATCAGGCAATTGAACTAAAAGAGGCACAAAGGGTATTTCTGAAAATGAAAAGAGAGAACGCAAAAATATTTTTAACTTTTACTTCAAATATGGTGACTTCTGGTTTGCGTGGACTTTTCGCGCAACTTTGTTCTATGAAAATCCCAAATATTTTAGTGACAACATCTGGGTCGGTGGAAGAAGATATTATGAAATCTATGGGTGCAAGTTTTGAAATCAGTTCTTTTAATGCGGACGATGTGGCCCTTCACGAGCGAGGTGAAAATAGAATTGGGAACCTTTTAATCAAAAGCGAATCTTACATGAAATTCGAAGATGAAATGGCAAAATATCTTTCTAAGGTATACCAGAAAAAACAAAGGATGTCTTCTTCTGAACTTCTTTATGAAATTGGGCTTTTGATTAAAGATGAAAGTTCAATCTTACATCAAGCGGCAAAAAATAATATTCCAATTTATTGCCCTGGAATAGCAGATTCTTCATTTGGATTTCAACTTTTTATGTTTCAACAAAAAAATCCAGATTTTATAGTAGATACAATTCAAGATATGGAAAGAATAGTAACTGACTTGTCTTTTGATGAGAAGAAGGGGTTAATTTCTCTGGGCGGTTCAATATCAAAACACTATGCAGTTTTCGCATCTCTTCTTTCTGGTGGACTGGATTATGCAATTTATATGACAACTTCTCATGCTTCATCAGGCTCAATGTCTGGAGCAACAACACAAGAAGCAAAATCATGGGGGAAAATCAAAGACGACGGACAGGCAGCAACGGTAAACGGAGATGTTTCTATAACATTTCCCCTGTTGATAACTTCTGCTCTTGATAAAATGAAAAAAGAAGGGCTGATAAAATGAAAGCCCATTTCACTCTTTCAAAATCTAAACTCCAATCCCAACTTAAAATTCTAACCAACTTAGGTCTAAAAATATCCTACTCATACAAAACAAACAGACAAATCGGAAACATCCTCCAAGAAACTTCCCCAAAAACCCACTTCTCAATTCATGCAGAAGATGAAATTACTATGATAAAGGATAAATCTAAAATTTCTTTTTTTACTCAGGCAGAATCTGTTGAAGAGTTAATTCAAATAATAGATATGGGGGTTGAAAACTTTGTAATTGACAACGAAATAGATTTAGAAAATATATTGCAGGCAGCAGAAAAATCCAAAATAAAAATATCGATATCCTTAAGAATGAAATTTCAAGAACACAGAATCGGAACGGGAAAATATTTCGTATATGGGATGCATTCTGATAAAATTAATGGTATAATTTTAAATTTGAAAGAGAATTCTGATATCAGAGAAATAGGAATCCATATACACAGAAAGTCACAAAATACTTCCGAATGGGAAATCATGGAAGAGATAAAAGATTCATTAACGGAAGAGACTCTTCATATAATCACGACGTTAAATTTAGGTGGTGGGCTTCCTGTTCAATATAAATCTTATACTTCTTCCACCTTACCTTACATTCTGAAAAAAATAGATAATGCAAAGAAATTTTTAGATAATTATAATATTCAAACAATAATTGAGCCAGGAAGATTCTTGGCAGCCCCCCCGATAAAACTTCATACAAAGATTATTCAGATACAAAAAAATAATATAGTTGTAAATACTACAATTTATAATTGTGCTGTTGATACAACGCTAACCGAAACCAAAATGTTGGTTGAGCAGGAAGTTACAGAAGATAAGAATGGGGATTATTATTTGATAAAGGGGAATTCTCCGACGAGAGATGATATTTTTAGATATAAGGTTAAACTTCTAAATCCAAAGGTTGGTGATGAAATTACATTTCTTAATGCGGGAGCATATAATTATACAACTGATTTTTTCGGTTATAAAAAATTAGAAACCGAAATCGTTGATTAATTTTTAACGGTATTCAAATTTTCCTGAATTAAAAAAGCTCTTTTCGCAATCTTGGTGCTATCGTCATCACGAGCTTCAAGGTTTCTAAATAGCTCTCTTGCTCTTTCTATTTCGTCCATTCTTATTCCCTCCATTTAATTTTATTCCCCTTTTTTCCAGAAGTTGCATAACAGCAGTATCAACAAAATTTCGTTTTGATGGAAACTCAACTTTGTTTTTTCTATCAGAAATATAATTTTCAACTTCGTTATTTAGCCATTTACTAACTCTAATAGCGGTATCGTTTCTTATAAATCGCGTGGTTACCATAAATATACTAATGGTAACCAACAATATATAAAACTATCGGTCAATTGAAAATAAAATTACCAAGAAATGGTCTTTGGCTCCCTCTTTACGTACTGAAAGTCGCTCTGCAATTCGTAAATCTCAATTGATGATTCAATTTGGTCATCAAAATATCTAACCTGATATTCTCTGTCATTCTCTGGGTTAAAAATTTCAATAATCATTTCTTTTGTATCTCCGTGATTTTGAAACAAATACTGCTTATCAACCGTCATTTCTTTTCCATTAATCCAAAGACTATCTCCATTATCCAACTCTCTAATCGGTTTGCTCTGTTTCTCAATTTTTAATTCAACCATATATCATAATGTGTTTTTAGAATTTATAAAGATTTAGTAACTCTTCCCGGCATATACGACGACGGAGGCTTTTTTCCCACAAATCGGGCAAACCCCACTTGTCTTTTCATCCAAGTCTGCACGACTTCCCATCACACGAGCCTGTAATTCTTTCTCAATAAACTGTGCACAACTTTCTCCTTCGATATCGACAGAACAAAAATCAAACCGAGCGATTTTGCCAGAATTTAGGACTTTTTTAATTTTGGATTTATCGTTACAGTTAATAATTTTATCACTAAAAAATTCGTCAGCTCTGGACAATAATCTCTCGTCGTATTCAGCACCGAGGTTTTTAATTTCTTCTGATAAATTATCTAACTTTATAGAAACCTTTTCTCTCGTGTCTCTGATAAAAACTGTTGCCTCTCCAGATTCAAGTTCTTTCTCTCCGAATTCAATTCTAAATGGGACACCTTTCATTTCCCACTGAAAAAATTTTTCACCAGGTCTTTTTTCAGAATTATCAATTTTAACATCAATGTATTCATTTAATAAATCTGCCTTTAAATTATGAATAGCGTTGCTGATTTTTTCATCAGATTTTTTGCTATGGAATGGAATAATTACAACTTGATATGGTGCGATTGTATATGGTAAAACCAGCCCGTTATCGTCGCCGTGAATAGATAATATCGACGACAAAATCCTTGACATACAAGGACCGTAACAAGTTAGCCACGGCGTTTTCTCTTTTTCCTTTTCATCGACAAATTTAACATCAAATGCCTTTACGAAACTTGGGCTGATTAAATGAGTCGAGGGTAACTGAATGATTTTGCCATCTGGCATAATTGAATCCGAGCCGACGGTAAATTCTGCACCAGGGAAAGTGTCCCATTGCGGTCTCTTCATCGGCAAAAACGGAACGCCAAAAATCTTATGCATAACTTCATCAGTCATCTTAATATCATCCTGAACCTGAACTTCTGCTTCTTTTTTCGTAGTAAACGCATCGTGTGATTCAATCCAATAAAATTCCCGAGAACGGATTAGCGGACGCGTTGCTTTTGTCTCATTTCTAAAAACATTTGCTCTTTGATAAAGTTTCATTGGCAAATCTCGATAACTGCGAATCCACAAACTATACATTTCATAAAATGCAGTTTCGCTCGTCGGACGCAAAGCCAATTTATCGTCACCCTGCTGTTTGTCCAACCAAAAAACCTCAGGAGCAAATCCATCAAGATGTTTTGATTCTTTTTTAAAATTCTTTTCTGGAATTACCGCGGGAAAAATCACACTTTCGTGCTCGGTGCATCTAAATGCAGACTCATAAATTTTATACATTTTATCAATGGTCCTCGCACCCCATGGTCTAATCACAATAAAACCTTTTACTCCATATCTCAAATCAGTAACCTCTGCTTTGTTTAAAATTTCGGAATACCATTCGGAGTAGTTTTCTTTTTTTGAAATATTAAAAGTAGTTTTCTTTCCCATTGTTATGATTATTGACGCTTATTTTTAAACTTTCGCAAAGTAGCCGGGAATTAATTAAATTCTATTATGTTGAAAATCAAAAAAGATTTGTCTCGAGATTCAACAATATGAAAACCACGTTGCCAGTTTTTTATTCTCTAAAATATCAATGATGGAATCACCAGCTTTCCCAATCACGAAATTCTTATTCTTTTTCGTTACAATTTTAGCAACATCCAATTTGCTTTTTAATCCACCAAAACCGAAACCATCGTTACTGGATAAATTATCATAATCATCAACACTAAATTTATTAGATTTTAGAACAGCCTTGCCATCTTTAATTAAAACACCCAAATCTGTTAAGATTAAAAGAATGTCAAAATCAAATTTGTCTAAAATTTTTCCAGCTAAATAATCGTTATCGCCAAAGGAAAGTTCGTTGGTAGTTGTAACATCATTTTCGTTAATTATAGGAACAACATTTTTCCCTAAACATTTATATGTCATTTTGATATTTTTTAGTCTCTCGGAATACAAGTCATTAGAATTCAATAAAAATTGTGCAATGTGCAAATCAAATTCTTTAAAAATATCAGAGTATTCTTTCATTAAATTAATTTGCCCAACTGCCGCTCTGACCTGTTTTGTTCCAATATCTCCATTTTGCTTTATAATATTTCTTCCGCATCCGACAGCACCAGAACTTACGATAATAATCTCATTATCTCGTTTTAAGAGTTCAGATACACCTTCCGCCAAATTCTGGATTACTTCCCGCTGAATCTCTTTATGTTTAGAATCGAAGACAACCTTCGTCCCTAATTTAATTACTATTTTTGAATTATGAGTGTGACTTTCCACCCCCTTTTTCATTATTCTAATTATATAAAATTAACGACAACCTTAAAACAACAAACTTCATTAAATAATAATGGAGAGAATTCAAAAAATAATTGCAAATTCTGGATATTGTTCAAGGAGAAAAGCAGAAGAATTAATTAAAAATGGTGTAGTAAAAACAAATGGTGTCGTCGCTGAACTCGGAGACAAGGCAACTTCATCAGATACCATTACAGTTGATGGAGAGCCTCTTACAAAGAATCAAGAGAAATTTTATTATATTTTGAATAAGCCAAAAGGAATTCTTGTGACAAAAAATGACCCCAAAAACCGACGAACAATTTACAATTTAAAGTTGCTTTCTAAATTAAAAAAAGAAATTGGTATTGATTTGAATTATGTCGGAAGATTGGATGGAGTTTCGGAGGGCTTATTGATTTTAACCAACGACGGAGAATTGAACAATGCCTTAACTCATCCGAAAAATCACGCCGAAAAAACTTATTCAATTCGGACAGAACCAACTATTTCTCAACGAGACATCGAGAGATTAGAGAATGGTTTGATAGTTGGAGAAAGAAAATTGTTTGCCAATATTTCAAATACAAATAAAAACAATTTTTATATTACTATAAAAGAGGGCAGAAATAGAATTCTTCGACGAGCGATAGAAGATGTTCTGAGTTATAAAATATATCGACTAAAAAGAATTTCGATGGGCAATATAAAACTGGGAAATTTAAAATCTGGAGAAGTGAGAAAAATCACAAAAGAAGAAATTTATGTCTTGAAACAGAATTTATGATAGTTAATGCTATAAACTTCTGATTGATTAATTATCAAGTTTGTGTCATTTTTGATTTTATATTTTTGTCTCGTTTTTATCACACAAGGGAAAATTAAATTTCGCTTAATTAATATTAAACTTCCAAAACCCAATGCATAACACTATATACCCCAATTTCCTAAAAAAATAAAGCATAAGTTCAATCTTATGTCAAGTATACGGAGGAAAAACAAATATGGAAGATAGACAAATGTACAAGGCAATCTGCACAGATTGTAAGAAAGAATGCGAAGTCCCATTCAAGCCAACTCAAGGGAAGCCAGTTAGATGTCAGGAATGTTTTAAGAAAAACAGACCGCAAAGAAGCTTTAATGATCATAATAGTGGACGTAATTTTGGCGGAAACAACCGTAGATTCGGCGGAAATAACCGTGGATTCAACGATAAACCAAGAGAAATGCATAAAGCAACTTGCTCAGACTGTGGGAAGCAATGTGAAGTACCATTCAAGCCAACTCAAGGGAAGCCAGTTAGATGTAGAGAATGTTTCAGTGCATCTAGAAACTAAACCTTAGTTAATTTTTAATTTTTAATTTTTATTTTAATTAGTTTCGATTTATAGCAGATTTAGACGAATAGTGACGCGAAGGGTGTAATCGTTCCTGAGCGAAGTATAAATCGCTATGAGTTATGATTATTTCAAAGATTCATGAACTAATCAGACTATCAGATAGAATTTATAGACAATGTCATATCAGACACAAGACTTAAAATATAGTTTCTCATTTCCATTTTATGAAATATGAATTACTTGCCCCAGTTGGGGATTTTAGAAATCTTTATGCGGCAATTTCGGCAGGTGCTGATGCTATATATTTTGGAGTGAAGGGACTAAATATGAGAGCGACTGCAAAAAATTTTAGTGTCAGAGACTTTAAAAAAATCAGAAAAATCTGTGACGATAAAAATGTAAAAATGTATTTGACTCTTAATATAGTAATATACGAAAACGAACTTAAAAAAATTGAGGAAATTATTAGAAAATCAAGAAATATTGTAGACGCGATAATCTGTTGGGATTTGTCAGTTGTAAAATTATGTAAGAAATATTCGGTTCCATTTCATATATCGACACAGGCATCAATCTCAAATTCATATTCCGCTAATTTTTATAAAAAACTTGGAGCAAAAAGAGTGGTTTTGGCAAGAGAATTAAATTTAAAACAAATTAAAAAAATTGCTAAAGACGTAAATGTTGAATGTTTTTGTCATGGCGCAATGTGTGTCGCGGTATCTGGTAGATGTTTTATGTCACAATATACTCATAACTTATCAGCTAATCGTGGCAAATGTGCCCAGCCTTGCCGAAGAGGATGGGAAATTACCGACGATGGTGGGAACAAATTAAAATTAGAAAATAATAGAGTAATGTCTGCAAAAGATTTATGCACCTTGCCGTTTATTGAAAAAATGAAAAATGCTGGAATAACTTCATTTAAAATTGAAGGGAGAAACCGTAGCTCTGAGTATGTTTATACGGTTGTCTCAGAGTATAGGAAAGCATTAGATAAAAAATTAAATCGCTTGGAAATCTTAGAAGGAATACAAAATTTAAAGAAAGTTTATCACAGGGGATTAAGCTCGGGATTTTATTTTAAGATGCCGACGGCAGATGATTTTTCATTTAGTGAGCATGGGGAACAAGTAGAGCGAAAAGAATTTGTTGGGAAAGTGTATAAATATTGGCCAAAAGCTGAGGCGTCTTCTGTTAAAATGAATGCGGGAAAATTAAAAGTTGGCGACGAGGTATATTTAATCAGTGACGATGAAGCAATTAAAAGGGCTAAAGTTAAAAGTATAGAGTTGAAGAATAAAAGCGTAAGATTTGCAAAAAAGGGAGATGATGTCGGAATTAATTTTGGAGTTAAAGTCAGAAAAAATACAGAAATTTATCTTATTAGAAAAGATTAAATAGTTTATAATTTTATATTTATATGACAAACAAAATGGTTTTGATAGTTATTGTGAGTATTATTTTGACAGTTATTCTAATATCTTTGGTTAATGTTGGAACAAGCATTGTTCTTGAAAAACCACAATATAGCAATTATTGCCCTGATTCTGGGTATGTCCCCATTAATAAAACGAACGCTCAGAAAATTGACAGCGATTATAAACTATGCAACAAAAAATATATGGAAGCAATGAAACCATATAATCAGGAGCGATATTATATTTTTGCAGGAATTGGCTTTATATTACTCCTGATAGGATTGTTTGTGAAGGATGGGATATTTAATCTGACTGGACTTGCGTCCGGGGGAATTTTGGTCGCTGAAGGGATTGTTATAAATTTAGAGAATAAAATTATTGTCTTTTTTTCACTTCTCGCAATTTTGGTGATTTTTGGAATTATTGCTGGGCGAGTTATTAAAGCCAAATGATTGCAAAAATTTAAGTATTCTTTTTTGTGTGATTTAGTATTATAGTCATCTCGCTTTGGCTGAGATGATGGGTTGTTCACACGCGGCGTGGGCAACCCACTCATATTCAAAATGCGAAGTATTTTAAAAGTTCATAGTCTGACAATACAATGAAGAGACTAAAAGTCGGATTTTTTTCGTTCACCTGCTGTGAGGGATGTGTAATTTCATTTTTAGAGACCCTGAATAAAAAATTCTTTGAATGGAAAGATGAAATTGATATTAAATATTTGCGGGCTTTAAAAAAAGTAGATAAAATCGCTTCGATGGATATTGCGTTTGTTGAGGGTGCAATTTCAACAACGAGTGAAATTAAAAAGTTAAAGTTGATTAGGAAGAATGCTAAAAAATTTGTAGCACTTGGGTCGGGAGCGATTAATGGCTGGCCATCAAATCTGAGGAATGAAATTAAGGGTGAAGCAAAAAAGGAAGTTGACAAACTAATTAAAAAATTAAATCAAATTGAAAAAGTATCTCCCATAAAATGTTTTGTTAATGTGGATGAGGAAATCGCGGGATGCCCCGTCGATGAAAAGGTTTTTATAAAAAAAATGAATGGATATATTAAAGAATTCCGAGGAGAAAATTAGATGCATAATAATATAGATATTAGTTTAAAAAATATTTCAAAAATAGAGGGACATACTCATATGGACATTCGGGCAAAAGATGGGAAAGTGGTTGAATGTAAATTGAAAATCAGTGAGAATAAACGATTTTTTACGCAAGCAATTATTGGAGTTAAATTTGATAAAGTTTCAATGTCAATGTCAAGAATTTGTGGGACTTGTAGTTCGGCACATGTTATATGCTCGCTTGAATCCATAGAAAAAGCATTTGGGGTTAAGTCATCGGAACAGACGATGAGACTTAAAAATTTACTAATTAATGCGAGTCACTTAAGAGACCACGCGATGCATTTATATTTTTTTGTTTTGCCAGATATTTTCGGTAAAGATTCTGTTTTAGATTTCGGGAAGGATTTGCATAATTGGATTCATTATGGGCTGGACATCAAAGCGGCAGGGAATTATTTATCAACAATCATCGGTGGACGAGCCGTGCATCCGCCTCTTGCCGTCGTCGGAGGATTTACAAGTTTTCCAGAAGAAAAAGAAATTTTGGAAGCGATTAAAAAATTAGAAAATATCAGGTCAAAAATTATTGCAATGATAGATTTACTCTATAAAAAAAGATGGACATTCAAAAGAGATACAAATTATGTCGGGTTAATTAATGATGATTATAATTTTCTTGATGGAAAAATTAAAACAGCGATGGGAACTGAAATTAAAGAAGAAAATTTTGGCGAACATTTAGAGAGAGTCGTTTTGCCCTATTCTCACGCGACTGCTTTTGAGTTTGAGACTAAAGAATATTTGGTCGGGGCGTTGGCGAGAATGAATATTAACAGAAATCATATTAACAATAAAACCAAAAAAGATATTGAGAAATATCTTGGCGCATTTCCTTCTACAAATCTCTTTGATAACAATTTGGCCCAGGCAATTGAGATGTTAAATATAGTTGATAATTCGGTAGATATGCTGAAAATTAAAATTCATCCTGAGAAACCAGCGTCGGTTATACCAAAAAAATCGACTGGCGTTGGGGTGATTGAAGCTCCTCGTGGAACATTGTATTATCGTTTGGATTTTGACGAAAACGGAATTGTAACATTTGCAGACTTGTGCATTCCGACGCAACAGAATATTATTCATATGGAAAATAGTATTTCGGCTTATGTTGAAGATTTGATAAAAAAGAGAAAAAGAAAATCTGAAATAAGTTTTGAAGTTGAGAAATTAATCAGGGCCTACGATCCCTGTATGAGTTGTGCAGCACATTTTTTAAAGATTGACTGGATTTGATATAAAGCATCCTCGTCGCTGATTTGCATTGGAACTCCAATAATTTTTATACTATCAATCGCTCCGATTTTTTTCAGAAGTTTTAAATTATAAGCTAAATCAAAATCATGCATAGAATAAATTTTATTTGTGTGGAGTTGCTTTATTGAATCTAAAACCATTACTTTGTCAATTCCAGCGACGGTGTCTAAAATTATTAAATGTCTTCCCTGTTTTTCTAAATCTTCAGTCGGGTCAATCTCTTTGAATGTTATGCCGGGAAATTTATTATTAAGTTCTGGCAAAAGTTTCAATGGCAGAGAATCATTTTCAAGCAGCGGATTTCCAAAAACTAAGACTTTCATAATTCAATTGTAAGAGATAATATTTTAATTCTTCCGACGACATTGTATCAACAGGCAAACCAGCATGGACGATAACAATCTCTTCTAACTTTGGCAAGTTTATTCCGAATTCGGTTAAATCCTCTGTCAATAATTTTTTGGGAAGATTTTGTCTAATATTTTTTAATCCTGAAAAATATTCATGCACTTGTGTCGTTTTGGACTTCTCATTTAAATTGTATGGAATGACTAAATGAAATGGAAACTCTCCGAAACTTTCAAGTGTTTTTTTATTATGAGCCCCTAAAAAATATTCTCGGATTGCATCGTCTGAAGACTGTTTATTAATTGGGATGTTCATCCCTCCGCCACAACAGAAAGTGTAATTATCGTATAAATTTCTCATTTAACTATATCGGTAAAATGTTAATAAACCTTTTGCATCTCGGACATAAAGTGTGTCACCATCGTTGTTCCAGATGTGAGAAAATGTTTTTGTAAATTCGGAATCTGGCTTTATTGTCATATAATAAGTGTGTCGTGCGCTGTCTTTAATATAAATTGATAATTTTTTATCACACAGATTTTTCAAAATTAATTTTTCTGGTTCAGTCACTTTCAATAAAACCACTTTAATACATTCGCTGTCCGGTGATTTTTCCCAGTAATTTTTCCCGCTCAGCCTCGCTGATTTTTCAGCCTGCACAAATGAATTATAATATTTATCGGGCTTGTAATAATAAAGTGTTGCCAATCCCTGTGAAAGCATTTCTTCATTTACATTTTTGCCGTCGAGAAAAAGATAAGCGAGCGTTCTTCCGTATTTGCCCAAACCGTGAGATTCTACTTTTACAGTTTTATTTTGAATCATTTTTCTGAGAAATACTGTTGCACGAATATCAAATGACATATTTTTCTCGGGAGTATTAATCCCAAGCAACCTGATTCTAATTCCATTTCCCAAAACTACCGTGTCGCCATCAATAACCCGAGCAACAATCGCGTTTTTCACGACGCTGTCGCCCATCTTCTGGTTGTTTATATTGTAATAAAACACGCCTGATGTCACGATTAGAATTATCAATATAATTAGTTTCGTCTTCATCCAGATTAAAGGATAGTAAGGTTTAAAAGTATAATTTTTTATGATAGAATATGACAACAGTAAGAATCAAATTGCAAAGTGTAGAAATAGATAAGTTAAACGAGGTTATTGACAGAATAAAAACAATCGCCAACGGTGCTGGCATTCCGATTTCTGGTCCAATTCCACTACCGACGAAGCGATTAAAAGTGACCACTCGGAAGTCACCTTGTGGCGACGGAACAGCGACTTTTGACAGATATGAAATGAGAATTCATAAAAGAATTGTTGATTTGCCCGCTAACGATAAGATTTTACACAACATTATGAGAATTTCTATTCCCAGAACTGTTAAGATTAAAATTGAGATGGTTGATTAATTTACAGGGAAAGCTTATATAACTCGGTAACTTTAATTCTTAATGAAAGAGACCACAAACAGACCAAAGTTTTCTAAATATTGGACTCACGAAACAAAAAAGAATTCCTTATTAAAATTCGTCGGGTTGCTCGTTATCGTCGCAGCATATTTCATTTTTATCTCAATCAAATTGGGAACAGAAAACGGAATTTTTATCACAATTCTAACATGGACTTTTTTTATATTTTGCACACCTATCGCCGACGCTGGCTTCCTTCTGGCATTTCCTGTTCGTATGCTGACCGGAATAAGAATGATGTATACCCAGTTATTTTCATTTGTTCTTGCGTTTGGTGTAAATATATATACGTTTTTTCATATGCCGTCTGCCTACAATAGCACAATTATTCTCAAACTATTTTATCATATTTTGTCACAACCATTTCCTTTCTGGGGTATTATGATTTTGTCTTTAATAGGAACGCTGTTTTCTATTTATTTCGGAGATGAGATGGTAGACGTATCTTCCCATAAACAGCGTAAAAAATATCACAAACATTTCAATAAATATAAAGTAATTATTCTGATTTTTATAATCACAGTTACAATAACTCTTTACAGATTTTTATTAGAAAAATTGGGGGTGCGTATTCCCTTATAGATGTTCAGATGAAAATTAAAAAGTTCAATAAAGATTATTCAAAAATACCCATAGAGATTTGTTATATTATTAAGATTAAACTCTTAAAATTTAATAAACCAGTAAAGAAAACAAACTCTATCTTAATAATAAATACTTGCTTAATCGGGGAATTTGTTGCGTCTCTTTTTGCTATAGAATCTTTTATTAAAGATACTAATGGACGTGTCGATATAATAGTATCCCCCTTGCATCAATCAATGGCAGAAAGAATAGTTGGTATTGGGAATGTCTATGTTGCAAAATCTAATTATAAAAGAAAATCAGAATACAACGAATCAAAAAATAAAAGAGAATTAGGAAGTTATAAAAAGATTATTGTTCTTAGGTCTAGTAAGGATGTCATATCTTTGATTAAAAATATTGCTACAGAAAGAGTTGAAACCTCTTTGGGATATTTTGTCTTATATGGTTTACATTTGTTTAAAAGTTTAATTTTTAGAAAAACGCCAAAACAATGGAAAGATTTTAATTTTGAAATGTTAAACACTAAAAGAAAAAATCTAAATTTTAATGATATATTTGAATTTAAGGAAAATGATTTTAAAAAAATGAACAGATTAAAAGAAATGGAAACGGAAGAAAGAATCATTCTTTTACATATAAATTCAGACTGGGTAATGAAAAATTGGAAAATGGGGAATTGGATTAAACTTTTAAAAAAAATTAGAGAGAACTGTAAAAATTGCAGATTCATATTTATTGGCACAAAAAAGGATATTAAAATCTTCGAGAAAATTAAATCGCAGTTGAACTTTAAGGTTTATTCGCTCATTAACAAAATTGATTTGAAAGATTTGCTATTAGTTATGAGGAGAAGTCATTATTTTATAGGAATTGATAGTGGTCCGACAAATATTGCACATTTATGTGATTTGAGAAGTATTTCTATTATGGGTCCTGGTCCTCACATGTATTTGCCATACAATAAATCAGATATTATAATAGACAAATCAAATGGTAGGGGATTATATCAGATGTTTTTTAAGAAAAGAAAAGGATTTATAGATAAAATTGATGTGGAGGAGGTCTTTTCGGCCTTTAAAAAATTAAAAAATGACAATTGATAAAAAAGAAAAAACTCTCAGGATATTTTTTTCTATAATAATTCCTTCATATAACGAAGAAAGAATTATCAAAGATTCTCTTACTTATTTAAAAAACTTAACTTATCCTAATGACCGTTATGAGGTAATTGTTGTTGAGAATGGTTCAATAGATAAAACTTATGAAATTTCCAAAAAATTTAAGTCTAAGAATTTCGAAATTTTTCATTTAAAAGAGAAAGGTGTTTCAAAAGCTAGAAATTTTGGAGCTCAAAAAATTTCTCCAAAATCACAGTGGGTTTTATTTTTAGATGCTGATACTTTCTTAAAATCAGGTTTCTTAAATGAGTTAAATGATTATTTACATAAATTCCCAAAAGTTACTTATGGGACTACCTATATTACTCCCATCCCTAATACTTTAAAACATAAACTTTGGCATTTCTTTCTAATAAATTGCGGAGATTTTATATTTAAATATTTACACAGAATTCATATAGTCAAAAAAAGTCATCTTTTTCGAGTTAGATATAATGAAGAGATTTCTTCTACCGAAGATTTGGAATTTTCTATGGATTTAGCAAAAGACGGAGGAAAATATTTTTTTCTGTTCACAAGAAATGTTTTAAATTCCACAAGAAGGTGGAACAGCGAGGGATATTTAAAACCATATATGATAAGTTTTTATCATTCTTTTTTAAATATTTTTAACAAGAAAAAATTAAAAAAACAAAAATGGAAAACAATTAGATAAAAAATGGATATCTCTTTTATGCTCAACATATTAATAACTTTTTTGTCAAATCATCAAATTTTGGCGTACTTCATATTGTTTTTTAGTTCATTATTTGAAACCATAATAGGATTTTCTTTTTTTATATACGGAGAAATCTTTTTTTTGGCAGGTGCAATTTTAGCTGGAATGGGAATTTTAAATATTTGGCTGGTTGTTATAGTTTTATATGTTGGTGGACTATTGGGCGATAGCACAAGTTATTTTTTGGGCAGAAAATACGGTTTCTCGTTATATCAATATTTGGAGGGCAAAGGTTTCTTTAAAAAATACATTAACAAAAATAACTATGAAAAAGGGTTTAGATTCTTTAAAAAGTATGGGGGGAAAAGTGTCTTCTTCGCGAGATTTTTAGGTCCTGTTTCATGGATAACTCCGTTCTTAGCAGGTATCCATAAATTAGACTATAAAATATTTTTGAAATATGATTTTCCTGCGGTTATTTTAGGTATTGGTCAATTTATCGTCGTGGGATATATCGCAGGTATCCATTACAAAACTCTTCTAAATTTGTTTTTTAGATATTCATTTATATTATTATTTGTAGGAATTACCCTAATTTATCTCTATATCTATCTTAAAAAAAGTGGTTATATTTCTAAATTTAAAAGAAAATGGCTTTTTAGTAAAAAGAAACTACTTTTGATAACTATAAAACACTTTATTTTAATTATTACTACCATAACAATTATCTTTTTAGTATTTTTATTTTACTTGTCTTTTGGTTATAGCGGAGTTAACTATCCTCAAAATACCCACACGAATCAAACTATTTTACTTAACAATGCCTACCTAAACAACTGTGAGAATTTAAATACGTATTATTTTGACTCCAATTCAACTGCAATACAACCAATTAATGTAATTTTTATAACCAACGAAACCATCTCAAAAATATTGGATGGTAATTGGATTAAAATCAATATTTTTAAAGATAACAAGTTTTCCTTTTGGAATTACATAATGTCTATAAAAAATCAAAATCTTCCAGTAAGCAATCTTTACATGAGAAACCTTTCGCAAAATACCGCTTATCAATATGGAAGAAGCTCAATCATAGAAAGGGAACATATTAGATTTTGGAGTTTCGTCGATGAAAGCAATTTAAATCAGAGAATTTATTTAGGTTCCATTTCTGACGACGATGGATTTACCGTCGGATTTTATAATTATTTTTTAACTCCACTGCATGAAATAAATCAGAATGTAGATAAAAGTAGAGATTTGTTATATTATTACTTATTAACCAAACAGGGCATAAATTGCAAATATATACAAACAAATTGTAAGGTCAAAAAACTACGACACGATGATGACCAACGATATTATACCGACGGGAAAATCTTATTATGCATAGCCAAATGAATGACAAACCTTATATAATACTTTGAAATAATTATTTCAGGATAAAAATGTTAAACCAATTAAATATAGAAATCTTCAACGCGATAAATCAGTTCGCTGGAACAAACGTAATTTTAGACAAATTCGGAATTATAGTGGCGAAATTTTTGCCATTCGCCTTTATCTTATTTCTATTATATTTATGGTTTGGCAAAAACGAGAAAAAAGAAATCGCTTTATATTCGGGATATTCGGCTATATTGGGAATTGCTTTAAATTTTTTAATTGCTTTATTTTATTTCCATCCTCGCCCTTTTATGGATGGCATTGGAACACTTTTGATTAGTCATTTGCCAAACACATCTTTCCCGTCGGATCATACAACATTTATGTTGTCCATCGCCTTCACGCTCCTGTATTTCAAAAAAATAAGAAGGGCGGGAATAGTTTTGTCTGTGTTTGGAATTATAGGCGGAATTGCGAGAGTTTACTGCGGAGTTCACTATCCTTTAGATATTTTTGGCTCAGTCGTCGTCGCTGTTGTCGCGTCTTTCGCCATTTTGTCGTTAAGAGGAAAACTACAAAAACCAAATAAATTAATTGTTGATTTATACTATAAGATGTTAAAAAGAAGATAATTTGGAGACAATGGATTTAACATCATACCCGTTGCCAACTTTAATTCCGTCCATAATCTTTTTAAGTTGAGATGGTTTCACCATCCCAGATTTATGCAATGCGATTAAACCACCTATATTTGCCAACTGTTCTCTTTTGAAATATGGTTTATTCCACGACAACAATATTTCATTTCCGCTCCACTCACCCTTATATATTTCTCTGCTAATTTTATCAGAAAAGTCCATCTCAAAATCTGAGTAAAAATCAATTTTATATCCTAACTCATTAGCAACTTCTGACAATTTTTGCAAGTTGCCTGTTAAATCCATCACACGTCCTTCCTCGTATCCATTTTCAAATTTGTTTAGAGCCCCCTCCCCGTCGTGACAATTTATCAGCCAATCAATAGTTTTGGTGTTTCTCCACAACGACGACTTTTTATATTTTATATTTTCAATTTCAGAGACATCGGCATATTTTGCTCGCATAGGATATGGCAAAGAAATTGTTTCTTGAATATGTTTTAAATAAATACTTCTGGTGTGCCATCCAGTTTTTCTAAATATCATATTAACTATGCAAATCTACCACTTATAAATCTTTCCCGTTACTACTATTAAGACAGAAACTGTCTATTCGAAAAATACCTTTAAAACTCCACGAACTTTTTTTATTCTTTTAACCATTTGATAAACTTCTTCAAGTTCTCTCGGTATAATTGCGAAATCGCATTCAATTTTTTCATTTCCGACAATTTTTGCATTTGCACTTTTAACAGTAAATCCAATTCTGGAAATTGTGTTTAGCAAATCCGCCAAAATTCCACTACGCTCGTTGCACAAAATCTTCAAACTTAATGGACGATTAAACTTTTCTTTCCAAAAAACAGGTGCGATGTTTTTTAATTTTCCTTTGACTCGTAGACAATTTTGCCTATGAACTAAAAAACGTTTATCGGATTTCATAATCCCAAGAAGTTCATCTTTTGGTAGGGGATAACAGCATTTAGCAAAAGAAAATTTTCCCGAGGGAAATTCGGGTGATTCAACCAAACTATCAAAGTTGTCTTCATTGTTAATTTTTATAATTTGTCCTTTTGGGACAGGAATGGACTCATATCTTTTAATTCCCTGCCTAATTTTTGCCCTTGCTTTTGCGGAAATAACAAATTTAAGCCAGTCTCGACGAGGTCGTTGATTTTTATTAGTCAGAATTTCGACAACACTTCCATTCTCTAAAGTTTCTCTTAATGGAACGAATTTACCATTAACCCTTCCACCGACGGCAGTTTCTCCGACTTCCTGATGAATACAATATGCGAAGTCTAAAAGTGTTGCATTTTTGGAAAGTTCTTTAACATCTCCCTTCGGAGTGTAACAATAAATTTTATCGGCGAATAAATCAAGTTTTAGATTTTTCAAAAACTCTTTATTTGAAGAATTTTTTTGAGATTCAATCAAAACTTTTAACCAACCAACTTTTTTTTCGAAATTAGTGTCGGCATCAATTTTTTTGTAACTCCAATGGGAAGCAACACCTTCTTCGGCAAACTCGTCCATTTTTTCGGTTCGAATTTGTATTTCAACTTCTTCTTCTGATTTTGGAATTTTCACGACGGTGTGAAGAGATTGGTATCCATTTGGCTTTGGAGAATTTATATAATCTTTTAATCTGTCCTGAACTGGAAGATATTTTTCATGTAAAATTCCCAAAACTGTGTAACAATCGTTTTCATTTTTTACGATAATTCGGATGGCATAATGATCCCTCTGTTTTTTGAGTGCAACCCCCTTATCAACAATTTTTTTAAAAATACTTCTAATCTGCTTATTTCTTCCCTTGATTTTTACAAGCCCGACTTTTGACTTTAATATTCCCCTAATCTCCTCTATAAAATTCTTAATAAAATTGTCTCGTTCTTTCTTGCTCTCCTTAAAAAAATGAGAAATTTCCTCATATGCTTTTGGATGGAGAGTTTTGAATGCAAGGTCTTCTAAATTATTTTTTATATAATCAAGTCCAAGTCGCATAGCGAGTGGTACATAAAGCATTAAAATATCATTTGAAATTCTTTTTTGTTCTTTCTCTTTTAACGCAGAAATTATTTTAAGATTGGCGAGTTTCACGGCGAGTTTCACAAAAATAATTCTGACATCGTCTAAACCCGTGAGTAAAATCTTTCTAATAAATTCTGCCTGAGCTGAAGTGTGAGTCTTTTTAATCATTCTAAGTTTCAGTTGCCCGAAAACAATTCCAGCAATTTCTTCTCCAAATGTTTCAATTATTTTATCAACTGTGACGGTTTTTTCAACTCCATATAAGAGACCAGCAACGACAGTTTCGGCAGACAGCTCACTTTTGATTAAAATCTCTCCGACGCCAATGTTAAAATTAATAAGTGGTTTCTTGCTAAACCTTTTTTCGCCTTTCAAATTTTGTTTTATAAATTTAAGAGATTTTTTGATTAATGAAATTTCTCTATTTGAATAATTTTTTTTACAAAGTTGTATAATTATTTCTTCATTTTTCATAAAGAAATAGAGATATCCAAATTAATAAATATGACTATCGTCACTCGTGCCAATGACCGCATTTTTCACACGGTTGCTTTATGAAAAGTATTGGGAAGATAATGTCACTGATACAACACGGAACATAAACCGCGAGGAAAACAATAAGGGATATTAGTAAAATTGTTGCGATATGCATTTCTGTGCTGAATGCCAAAATGTAAAATAAACTTGCGAAAATTGATAGAAATACATGAAGTGAATGAGTGACATTGAAAGAGTCCCAATACATTCCAGCGATTGAGCCGGTCAATGCAATTCCAATTATAAATATTGGATGTTCAATGATTGGCAAATGGAATGTTGTTTGAAGAGAAAAAATATTTCCTGCGAACCACGGAAATATAACATCACTTAAACTTCCGACGATAATTGACCCGCTAATTCCGACCAATATTGCTTTTATTGCAGACTTATTATATTTCCAATAAATCGTTGTTGTCGCCATAGCAGAAACTAATATGTGTGATGGATGCATAATCCAAAATAGTCCAGAGACGATTCCAATAAAATAAGATTTATCAATTGAATAAAAAATCATAACTAAAATTCCAGCAACTAAACTCGCCCCGAGCGTAAATGGTAAATGCTCTTTTAACTCACTTAAAATTGTGGCACTTTTTTTGAATTTCATAATTGTTAAGATTGTTTTTAATTTATAATTCTATCGCTGAAAATTTGGGTGACTACATTTAATGATTTTGTAGTCACCCAACCAGAGACACTCAAAATAACTTTTTTTGACTTTCACCGTCGGCGATTGCCATGGCATCAACTCCGAGGACATCAAATATATTTTCGACTGCTGGCAGAACTTGATTTTTTAGGTAGTAATCAACATCATATTTGGTTTTTTCGTTTGGTAAGTGGACGCGGTCCCCTATTTTTTTCCCTCGTCCCTCGCCGATATAATATTCTATCAACATTCCAGTAGAAATCGTGACGCCCGCCTTTTCCATTTTTCTCGCAACAACGACATGTGGACTATCAGTTAAATATTCGTTTAGTGCCCGACGTAATTGAGTTCTAATTATTAAATCATTTATTTCGACTTTTCTTTTTTTCAATTTTTCTACGACGCTCTTAAATGTTTTCAAAGCTGTTTTCGCGTTTCCATCTTTTAAAATTTGGGTTAATATTTCGCTCTGTAATCTACGTGATAGTTGACACCAGTCTCTTCGCACCGTCTCAAACCCACGAATTTTTATCTTCCCATCGTTGCCAAGTAAAGCATACTTCTTTTTTGCCCCAATACTCCGCAATTTGGGGTATGCCGAGCGGTTGGCCCCAATACTCCGCAATTTGGGGTATGCCGAGCGGTTGGCCCCAGTGCCAACCCCCCTTTTTGCTACAAATAAACCTCTTGAATAAAAATCTTCAATATCTAACTCCATAATGCCAGGGAGGTTATCATTAATTTCTTTTAGAAATTTTAATATTTCGTCGTCGGTTTTTTTGCCTTGCAAAAACGCAATAGAATCTGTATCCGAATAAATTATTTTATATCCCTCTTTTTCAATTATGTCAATTACTCTTAAAATATTTTCTTTCGCCAATTTTGCTGTTGCTAATGCGGCTTCACGACAATAATATCTTGCTCCAAAAAATCCCTGATAGCCATAAGCCGCGTTAGCCAAAAGTTTGTAAGTATTGCTTCGTGCCTTTAAGAGTATGGACGGGTTTCCCACCAATTCTTTTTTATATTCCTTTCTTTTTTCAATAACTTCATTTAATATTTTAGGAAAGAAACCAAGTTTCCTTGAAAACTTCTCGTCCTTAATAAAAGTGGCTTTTGACAAATTATAGGAAACAATCACCGACGCATACATTGATGTAAAATCAAACATAATTAAATTTTCGTATAGTCCAGGCACTGGTTCAAATACAAATGCGCCCTCATATTTTTTCATATTTTTTCTTCTTGCTATTTCATCATAACCCGGTCGTTTCTCAGCAATTTCGTTAAATCTGTCCAAATTATGTAGAATGTAATTTTCAACGTGTGTCGCCATCGTATCACGGGTAATATCAAATAACGGCTCTTTTATGATATAAGTAAATTCTAAAATGTCTGACCATAATTTTTGCATCAAATCATAAGCAACTTTGGAGTCTTGCAAATTATAAGAAAAAAAGTTTCGCCAGTCGGAAGTTTCCATCTTTCCCAATTTTGTAAAATCAAAGTCTTCTTTTTCTTCTTTAATCAATTCTTTTGCAACTTCGTTTAGAGAAAGTGTTTCGCTTTGAAGATATTGAGACAAAACCGCCTTGATAAATCTAAATAAATCTACGTGTGTAATACCGGAAATTTTTCCAGAAGGAATTCTGCCTCTTGCAAATGTAGGGGGACGATTGTTTATACCCAAATTTAATTTTACTTTATTTCTTTCCGCCACTGCTTTCAAATATGGCAAATCAAAACCATCTGAAAAATACCCCGTCAAAACATCAGGTGCATAATCCCTGACACTTTTTACAAATCTCTCAATCATATCCCCCTCATCTTTGCAAAACTCAACATACTTCTGGGCGTTATCGCATTTTTTCCATGTTAAAACTTTTTTTATTTTTTCGCCATAAAGAGAAATCATCAGAATCTCACCCTTTCCTAATTCTCTGCTGGTAGTCTCTATATCATATGCCAATATTTTTGGCTCAAACTTTTTTTCTTTTTTTGACGGAATTATTTTCTCCGAAAAAATACAAATATTGATATCCAATGCGTCAGCAATTCCGCCGAATTCGTTTATGTCCAACATATTTCCTACGACGGTATACCATCTCAATGGCTCAACTTTTTTCTCTTTTATATATTTTGTAATTATAGGGATATCGTATTCTCTCCGTTTTTCTATCTCAGGCATATCTCCAATTGCCGAAGCCATATCGTGCAAATCTTTATGATTTGTCACAAAAACCCGAATAGCTTTAACATTTTTTTCTAAATATTTTTTGTCCAAAATCTCAGTTCTCAAAACTTTTGATGTTCGTGACGCTTTTTCGATTTCAATTTTTTCAATTTTTTCCGCGACTTTTCCAGAGTCTGTACCCTTTTTTAAAATTATCCAAAAATTCGCTTCGTAGGAATCAATTACACAAACTCTTTTACCTTCACTGTTTCTTCCGGTTATTTGAACATAATTTCTCCCGTCAAAATCAAAATAATCATAATCAACTGGGATAAATTCAAATTTCATATAAAGACAAATAAAAAGTAGTTTTTATATTTTCTTAACAACCGCAAGGTTTAAATATAATTATATAGTGGTAACTATATGAGTTTAAAAGATTTGGCGGAAGAAATAGAGTTAGATTTACTTAGAAGCAAACAAGTAAAAGGGACTATTTCTTGTTTGCGTGATTTAAGAAGTTGGCAGGGAAGAGACATTTCTTTATTATATGTATTTCCTCAGAGGACAGTTAAGGAGATGATACACTATGATACCGACGAGGAAAATGATGTGGAGGACATGGCACCGATAGAAATAGCAAAATCATATTTACAAGATTATATGCAAGTTGAAACAGTTATTTGTCCATTGGAGAAAGATGAAAATTTCGAGAAAGTAGAAATATATCTTGATATTCCAGAATCAA
>VAPG01035697.1_pt1 | contig 40417 bp, 30 predicted proteins | sample 3393851 | NCBI WGS metagenome assembly VAPG01 (sample SAMN08290438, study PRJNA428436) | hydrothermal vent metagenome | isolation source: Deep-sea hydrothermal vent chimney | place: Atlantic Ocean: South-mid Altantic Ridge | depth 2194 m m
ACACAGGAAGATGATTAAAGTCCCGTAGGGACGACTCAATTTTTAACCTTGGATTTTAATCCAAGGCAAGGGCAAAATATTATGTATTAACTTCTAAACATATGAAATACTTAGATAAATTATTCGAAATTAAAGATGCTTTAAATCACACCGAAGAAAGTGATCGCATTTTTTTAGAAGCTGTAAAAGAGGCATTTACATTTCATTACAACCACAGCAAAGTATATAAAAACCTCTGCGACGCCGAGGATTTCGATATCGAAAAAGTCAGGATAATTGACGATGTGGCCTATATTCCTCATTTCCTGGTGGATGCTTTTAAATGGTACGATTTGCTTTCGATTGACAAATCGGAGGTTGCCGCCACTTTTACTTCGAGTGGAACCAGTGGGCAAAAAAGTCATATCTCCTGGGACAGAGCTTCCCAAAACAGACAGTCGCTGATGAGAGAACGCATCATCGAAAGCTATCACCTGAAAAGTGATAAAAAAGTCAATTATCTGATTTTTGCCTATTCGCCACGCGTTTCGGAAGGCAAAGGGGCTGCCTACGCACACCAAATGTATTCCACATTTGCTCCTGCCAACAAAAAAATATTTGCCATTGATGCGGACGAAAACGGAAAAGCATATTTCAATGAAAAACAGTGTGTGGACTCCTTTGCCGATTTTCAGAAAGACGGTATCCCGTTGCGCATTGTCGGTTTTCCGGCTTTTATCTACGACACGCTTTTGTACATGAAAGAGCATGACATCAGGTATCGTTTTCCGGAAGAGAGCCTGATTATCATTGCCGGCGGCTGGAAAACAGCCGAGCAAAAATCTATTCCCTTTGATGAATTCGCCTCTCTGACAGCAGAATATCTCGGTATTGACGAAAGCCGCATTCGGGATGTTTACGGATTTGTGGAGCATGGCGTTCCCTATATCACCTGTGAGCAACATCATTTTCATGTGCCTGTTTATTCAAGAGCATTTGTGAGAAAACCGGGGACGCTAAAGGTGCTTCCCGAAGGAGAAAAGGGACTTTTGCAGGTCATTTCGCCTTATAACTACGCTCAACCTGCGCTCTCGATTTTGTCCACAGATTATGCCATCATTCATTCGCATTGCCCTTGCGGAAGAACCGGGCAATACATCGAGCTGAAAGGCAGGGCAGGTCTTAAAAAACACGAAGGCTGCGCCATAACGGCAACCGAGCTTTTAAAAGCAACACATCAACAATCAAAAAATTAACACAAGGAGGCAACAAATGAGTATGGAATTCTATATTTTCGGAGAAACACAGACGACTGACCAGCTTACCGAAAAGCAGGTAAGAGATATTGTCAACAAAGCTAAAACACTGAAAAAAGAGGTGGCAAAACTGAAAGTGGATACCATTGTGAATATTTTCGATAAAGTCTCCAACGCCTGGCGTGACGAGAATTATAAATACCGGAAAGAGGCCCTCAAATTTTTGCCTCCCCGTATCGGTTTCAGCAAAGAGATGATTGCCGAAGGAATCAAAACCATGTGCTCGCTGCTCAGCCGCGACGGCATGCTCACAAGACTCAACTCCGACCTCGGCGACAAAGACTACCTCAACAAATGGACCTACAACCACTCTTTCAGAGGTTATATAAAAACCGAGCCTCTTGGCGTGGTAACACACGTTTCGGCGGGAAATGTCTTTGTCGGCGGCGTGGACAGTCTTATCCAGGGACTGGTGAGCAAAAATGTAAACCTTATGAAAATGTCCACTGTTGATCCGGTTTTTCCGGTGCTTTTCGCCAAAAGCTTACGCGATTTTGATGACACGGGACTGCTGCACAAAGCCATGGCGCTTATCAACTGGAAAGGCGGAACCGAAAACATTGAAAATATCCTGAAACAGGAATGTGATGCTATTGTGGTTTATGGCGGCGCCGACACCATCCGCGCTTACAGAAAGAATCTCGGCCTTCATTGTAAGCTGATAGAATACGGCCCGAAATACAGCTTTGTCATGGTTGACAAAAACGAACTGCAAAAAAAAGGCATCAAAGAGGCAGCGCGCCTCATAGCAAAAGACGCCATCATGTGGGAACAATCAGCCTGCTCCTCTCCGCATACGGTTTATGTGGAAGGCAAAAAGCCGGCCAAAGAGATGATGGTCGAAATCGGGAAAGCGCTTGATAAATGGGCTGAAGAAATTCCTCAGGGAATAGTTTACGACGATGAAGCCGTGGAGATTACCAAAGTCAGAGAGTTGGCAAAAGTAAACAAAGCCGCCGGCGACGAAGATTACTATTTTAGCAAAAACGGCTTAAGCACAGTGGTTTACCAAAGTTCTACCGAGTTTCAGATTTCCTGTCATAACCGGACAATATTTGTAAAACCCGTCGAAACACTTGACGAAGTGATAAAAATTGTTGAACCCATGGGGCAGTTCATTCAAACGGTTTCCATCCTGGCTGATGAAGAAAGAGCCAAAAAGTTATCCACACAGCTGGCTTTGATTGGTGCCGACCGGTTTGTGGAAATCGGAAGAATGGCCGTACGAAAACATGGCACGCCACACGATGGCTCCAAAGGTATTGCCGAATTGGTTCGATGGGTATCGCTCGGCAGAAACAATCTTGAAACGGACTGGCAGACGGAAGCCCTGTGGGAAAGATACGACACAAACCGTGATGGCTTTGATTTTCTTCCCGATGACGAAAGAGACAAGCAGACTTTGGCCAGAATGAAAAGAATTGTGAGTATCGTCAGGGAAAAATCACCGCTTCTTTCCGAAAGGTACAAAGGCATCACCTTCGACAGTTTTGAGTCCTTCAGAAAACTACCACTTTTACAGGGAGAGGACTATAAAAAATACCTGCCTCCTCATGGCGAAGGACTGCTGTGTGGTGAAATAAAAGGCGGATACATTTTTTCCAGCGGAGGAACTACCGGAACACCCAAAAGTGTTTACAGAACCGTCGAAGAGCAACATTTCAATACGGTAAGGCTGGGCAAAGGGCTGCGGCTTTCAATTTTCGACAAAAACGACCGGGTTGCTAACCTACTGTTTGCCGGCAATATGTGGGCATCTTTTGTTTCATACAACCAGGCGCTGGAACACACGGGCTGCACCATTCTGCCCATTGGCGGGAATCACCCCATGGAAACCATTGTGCATAACCTCTCCTTTTTCAAAGCCAATGCCATTATTTCCATACCATCGGTTTTGCTGTCGCTTGCCGAATATGTACAAACGCACAATATCGATTTACAAATAGAGAAAGTTTCCGTAGGCGGCGAACACCTGTTTAAGGAATCGCGGGAGTATCTGAAAAAAGTACTTGGAGTCAAAAGAATAGCTTCCACCGGATATACCACCAACGATACGGGAGCCATCGGGTACCAGTGTGAGCATCTCGTCGGAACATCGCTTCATCACGTTCACGAAGACCTGCATTATGTGGAAATTCTGGATGTGGAAACCGATGAGCCGGTAAAAACGGGAGAAACAGGGAAAATTGTCGTAACGAATCTTCAAAGAATACTTATGCCCACTATCCGTTACGAGGTGGGCGATCTGTGCCGCTGGGTGGATATGGAATGCAAATGCGGACGGAAGACAAGAGTGCTTGAACTTCTTGGCAGAAGTGATGACATAGTCATTATTGGCGGTGGAAACATTACCCCCGATGTCATCTCAAAAGCTATTTATCCCTTCGACACGCTGAGCACGCACTTCCAAATGCATGTAAAATTAAAAAACAACAAAGATTCGCTTGAAATCATGGTCGAAGCTAAGGAAGATGAATTTACAGACCTGTCGGCTCAGGTGAGAGAAGCTGTTATGAAACTTTCCAAAGAATTATCCGTTATGTATGAGAACGGATTGATTAATGATGTAAAAGTTACCATTGTGAAGCCGGACACCATCCCAAGAAATCCGAAAACAGGAAAAGTAACCCTAATAAAAGATGAAAGGAAACTTGCGTAATGGTTGAGATTGAAAAAGATAATCAGTTGGTTATAAAGCTTTACGACAGGTTAGATGCCACCAACGCAGAGGAAACATCTGAAATTGTTTCCAAAGAATTAGAGGCGCTGGACAGAGATATTGTCCTTGATGTAAGTAAATTGGAATACATCAGCAGTGCAGGCTTACAGGTGGTTTTGAAATGTGCCAAAGCGGCAAAGGCCGCCGGCAAAGATACTTTCCTGCGAGGAGCCAAAGACAATGTGCTTGAAATATTCAGACTTTCCGGATTTTTGACCTTTTTAAAAGAGATTTAACCTTTGACATGAATTTTAAAATGCATTCGCTCCATGATGCCTCTGTAGAAATACAGAAGTATTGTAAAAAACACAGCATACCCAATGAGGTATGTTACAACATAAACCTTGTCTGTGAAGAGCTGATTGTCAATCTTTTAAAATACACCAAGGCAACCGGATATAACCTGAATCTGTCGGCAGAGACAAATTCAACGGTAATACGCATTGAATATCAGGCGGGAAAATTCAACCCGACAAAAGTTCCGGAACGTAAACAGGAAAGTGTTGAAGAAATGGAATACGGCGGTCTCGGACTGGTGCTGGTCAATTCTTTGGCTTCGGATATGAAATATCAATTCGACGAAAAACAATCGCTCAATGTTATCAAAATCATCCTTTAGAATAAATAACATCCAAAAGAAGATTGTCTTTTACATTGTTGCCATTATGGTTCCGATGTTTATCATCTCGCTGTACCTTATAAAGGGCTTCGTCAGCGCCGAGCTTAAAAAATCAGAATACCGGCAGGCACAGCTTATCAACATGAACACCTTAAAAAATGTTGCTGACTTTCTAAATAAAACCAGTGCTTTCACAGCCAAAGCCGCTTACATGATAACCGCTGACCCGCAGAACTTTGAGAAAATACTTCCTTTTCTGAAACAAAATCTTCAGAAAGACCCTTCATTGTTTGGCTCCGCTCTTGCACTGGAGCCTGACAGTCCTTTGAAAAAATTGTACTGCCGCTATTTATACAGAGCACACGACTCCATAAAAGCAAAATGGCTCATGCCACCCGAATATGATTACGTAAAATGGAAATGGTATGCCAAAGTGAAAAAGAGTAAGAAACCTGTTTGGAGTGAACCCTATTTCGACAAAGGTGGTGGCGAAGTGTATATGAGCACCTATTCGTTCCCTGTTTTCGATTTGAAGAAACATTTCCTGGGAGTTGTAACGGCAGATGTGGAACTTAACACCCTCTCCAAAAAGATTCAGCAGCTGGCAAAAGAAAAAAAAGAATTTATCTTTTTGGTATCCAAAAACGGCTTTTTTCTTTCCCATCCGGACAAAAGTTTTAATCTTAAAAAAAATATTTTCTCGTATGCCAGCCACATCGGTTCCCCTGCGTTAAAGAAAGCAGCTGTTGATATGACACACGGAATTTCAGGAATTTACAGTGTTAGCCTGCCGGATGGCAAATACACGTTATACACCATGTATATTGCCCGGACTTCGTGGTCTATCGGGATATTTTTAAAAGACAGCGTTCTTTTCAAACCGTTGAGAACACTAAAGACTTATCTGCTTATTATTATGTTGGCAGACATCGTTCTTATCCTCATCATGGTTTTGATTGTTTCCAACCAACTGAAAAAGAACGTTGCAAAAGAAGAGAAGGTCAAAAACGAAATCATACTTGCCAGCCGGATTCAGCAACAATTTCTTCCCGAACAAAGTGATATTACAGAAAAGAATTTCACGTTGAGTGGGGTCATGCTTCCGGCAAAAGTTGTTGGCGGGGATTTTTTCGGATATAAGGAGATAAAAGATAAAATCATCTTTTATGTGGGCGACGTGTCAGGAAAAGGGGTTCCCGCATCGCTATTTATGATGGCTTCGCAAATGCTTATCGAAGATGCCATCGACGAAAAATGCGACCCGGCTTATGTCCTTGGCAAAGTAAACCGGAAACTGTCGCGTATTTCCACTACCGGAATGTTTGCTACAATGATTGTCGGCGTAGTGGATTTAAAGACAAGGGAACTAACTTTTTCCGTAGCCGGTCATCCGCCGTTTATCATCAATGCTAACGGTGCCATCTACTCCCCCATAACCATCTTTGCCCCGCCGGTGGCTGTTTTTGAGGACTTAACTTACCAAAACACCACCATCGAGCTCGGCGAAAACACCACCATCATAGCTTTCAGCGACGGCGTGAGCGAAGCGGAAAACACAAAAAGAGAGTTTTTCGGTACGGAACGCATTGCCCGGACACTGCAAAACACGGAAAACAGGAGCAGTGTCGCCATAAAGGACAAGCTGTTGCACGACATACAAGCCTACACCTCCGGTCAGGAACAAAGCGACGACCTCACCATCGTGGTGGTGAAAGTGAAAACATGATTATAATTAAGAACCTAATTGACATACGGAATTTGATTTTGACATGATATATCTCTTTCCGCAATATTTTCATTTCTTTTACCTTTGCATCTTTTAAGTTAACCATGGCTACAATCCTTCCCATAGAAAAATTCCTGCCACTTACCAATACGCTGCCGCTGGTGGATGTGCGCTCGCCGGCAGAATATGCGCAGGGACACATTCCCGGGGCGGTGAATATCCCGTTGTTCGATAATGAAGAGAGAGCTATTGTTGGTACTCGCTACAAACAAGGAGGTAAGGAGAATGCCGTTCAACTGGGATTGGAAATTGTGGGCCCCAAGTTGGCCGGTTTTGTAAAACAAGCCAAAAGGCTGGCACCGAAAAAGGAGATTTTGATACATTGCTGGCGGGGTGGTATGCGCTCGGGCAGCATGGCCTGGCTTTTTGAGACTGCCGGCATGAAAGCTTACACGCTCGAAGGCGGATACAAAGCTTACCGCCGTTACATACGCAAACAGTTTTCACGTCCGGTAAAAATGCTTGTGCTGGGAGGTTTTACCGGTAGCGGTAAAACGGATATTTTGAAAATATTGGAGAAACAGGGAGCGCAATTCCTTGATATTGAAGATATTGCCCACCACAAAGGCTCGGTTTTCGGGCCGCTGGGACAGGGGGCACAACCCACCAACGAACAGTTTGAAAACAACCTCGCCCATGCCTGGCGAAAATTCGACTTTTTGAAAACCGTTTGGGTAGAAGACGAAAGCAGGCAACTGGGAAAATGTGTCCTGCCCGACCCGCTATTTTCGCAATTACGAAATGCGCCTTTGGTTAAAATCATTGTCCCCAAACCCGAACGCGAAAAAAGGCTGGTGAAAGAATACGGAGGATTTAAAAAAGAAGAACTGAAAGAACAACTTTTGAAGATCAGGGAACGTCTTGGCGGCCAATATTTGAAAGAAGCCCTTAAAGCCATGGAAAACGGAGATATGAAAACTGTGGCAGGTCTTACCCTGCGATATTACGACAAAGCTTATGCCCACGGTGCTTCGCAACGGGCACACGAAAATGTTTTCGAGATAGAATTAGAAAAAGACGCTCCGAAAAAGAATGCACAAATGATTTTGGAATTTATTGAAAAAGAAGTGTCTGTAGCTAAACTAAAGAGTGGAGTACTAAAATAAAATTGATGGATAAAGCGAAAATAACTTTAGGCATTTTAGGCACTTCAAACTTTAGTCACTTTAAGTACTTCAAACTTTAGACACTTCAAACTTATGAATAATCCCATTTACCTTGATTATAACGCCACCACACCCATTGCGCCTGAGGTGGCGGAAGCCATGCGCCCATACTTAGAGGCCTATTTCGGAAACCCTTCCAGCGTGCATGCTTACGGCGTAAAGACAAAGATCGCAGTGGAAAATGCCCGCCGGCAGGTGGCGGCATTGATTAATTGCGACCCTTCCGAAATCATTTTTACCAGCGGCGGTACAGAATCGAACAACTACGCTATCAAAGGTATTGCGCTGGCCAACAGATATAAAGGAAACCATATTATAACCTCGGCGGTGGAGCATCCTGCCGTATTTGAGGTTTGCCGCTATCTCGAAACACAAGGCTTTGAAGTTTCCACCATACCCGTGGACGAATATGGTATCATCAAGCTTGACGAGCTGAAAGCTGCCATCCGTCCCGAAACCATTCTGATTACCGTGATGCATGCCAACAACGAAGTGGGTAGCATCCAACCGGTGGAAGAAATCGGGAAAATAGCCCGTGAAAACGGCATCTTTTTTCACAGTGATGCGGCACAGTCATTGGGAAAAATTCCGGTGGACGTGCATAAAATGAATGTGGATTTGCTGAGTATTGCCGGCCACAAACTTTATGCCCCCAAAGGCATTGGCGCACTATTTATTCGCAAAGGTGTACATTTGGAAAAACTTATCCATGGTGCCGACCACGAGCAAAACCTGCGTGCCGGCACCGAAAACGTATTGGAAATCGTAGGCCTTGGCAAAGCCTGTGAAATTGCCAGTGAACATTTGCAGGAAAATGGGGAGCATTACCGGAAAACCCGTGATTATCTGTACCGACTTCTGCAGGAAGCCATTCCCAATATCAAATTGAACGGCCACCCCGAAAAACGGCTGCCCAATACGCTGAGCATCTCTTTTCCACGGGTAGAGGCTAACACACTACTCGACCGGCTGGAAGGCGTGGCCGCCAGTGCCGGTGCTGCCTGCCATTCCGAAACTATCGATGTGTCGGCGGTACTCAAAGCCATGCTGGTACCGCTGGATTTTGCCATGGGAACTATCCGCTTTTCCACCGGCCGCAACTTGTCCATGGACGAAGTGAAAAAAGCCGCTGAGGAGATTATCCGGACGGTAAAGTTGCTCATGCCCAAAGAAGAAGAAACAACCGTTCAACAAACCGTTGATGACAAAGAGATTAAACTGACCCATTACACCCATGGACTGGGTTGTGCTTGTAAAATCCAGCCACAGCTTTTGGAAAAGGTGCTGGCCAAACTCAATCCGCTTTTCGACCCGCAGGTTTTGGTAGGAACCGAGACTTCCGATGACGCTACGGTTTATAAAATCAACGAAGAGACAGCCATTGTACAAACCCTCGATTTTTTTACGCCTATTGTTGACGATCCTTATGATTTCGGCGCTATTGCCGCTGCCAATGCTTTGAGTGATATTTACGCCATGGGCGCCAAACCGCTTTTTGCTCTGAATATTGTGGGTTTCCCCGAAGATGCACTACCCATGAGCGTACTGGAACAAATTCTGAAAGGCGCACAGGACAAAGCCACCGAAGCAGGCATAGCCATTCTCGGCGGACACACCATCGAAGACCCTGAACCCAAATATGGCATGGTGGTTACCGGAAGCATTCATCCCAACCATATTATCAAAAATGAGGGTGCTCAGCCCGGGGATGTGCTCATTCTCACCAAACCGCTGGGAACCGGAATTTTGTCAACAGCCATCAAACGAGGAATGGTGGATGAGGACTTGCAAAAAGAAGTGAGTAACCTCATGGCCACCCTGAATAAGATGGCGGCAGAGATCATGTTGAAATACGATGTCCATGCCTGCACCGATGTAACCGGATTTGGACTACTCGGTCATTTGAAAGAGATGAGTGCCGCTTCCCATTGTGATGTGGAAATTGATTTTGAGAAAGTTCCCTATCTGCGGGAAGTGAAAAATCTCGCCACAGCAGGCATCATTCCCGGCGGCACGTACAATAACCTGGAGTTTGTAAAAGCTTTTGTGGATTTTGGCAACTATCCGCGTACCGACCAACTGCTGCTTTGTGATGCGCAGACATCTGGCGGACTGTTGGTAGCGCTTCCGGAAAAGGATATGGAGAATTATTTGAAAGAACTCTCCGGAAGCAGCCCGTACAAAGCAGTTGTTATCGGACAATTCACACAAAAAGGGACGGGAAAAATTACCATCCGGTAAAACTCCGGCCAACATAACTAAAAAGTACGTGGTTTTGTTCGGGAGATTTCTTACCTCCGCTACACAAATCCGGTGCAAGGGATTCGAAATAACGAGTATAGCCGAGAAACATCGTCAGAAGAAAGCTACTAAAGCATATTCATAAGTTTGTAAAACGCATCACGTTTTCGCTGTGCAATAGGAAGTTGTGCTTTATTCTTCATAACAACAAAACCGCCTTCTCTCTTATCGTAGTAATCTATATAATTGATATTTAGCAAATAAGACTGATGACATCGAAAAAATGCAAAACCGTTCAGCAGATTTTCATAATGCTTCAGGTGTTTTGAAACCAGTATTTTCCCTCCTGCCAGATGAAATCGCGTATAAGCACCTTCAGCCTGACAATAAATAATCTCATCAGTATTCACAACATACAGCTTTTGGTCAGTATGCAAAACCAGCTTTTTCCTGTTTTCTTTTTTTTGTTGCAAATTGGCAAACAACACATTCAGCTTCAGGGCAATATCCTCCTGGCTCACCATCTCACCAGCCCGTTTGACAGCAACAAGAAGTTTGGCAGGATCTATCGGCTTCAACAGATAATCAATAGCCGAAAATTCAAATGCTTTTATGGCATAATCCTCAAAAGCGGTAATAAATATCACTTTAAAAGAAACATTATTTACTTGTTTTAAAACATCGAATCCATTGCCATCGGGCAGATTAATGTCCAGTAAAACGAGATCGGGATGGGATTGCCGGATAGCTTTCACGCCGGATTGCACATTGTCGGCTTCTGATAGCAGCTCAAAATCCACATTCCCTAAAGTTAAGATATCCCGTACCGTTTCTCGTGCTTTAGGTTCATCGTCTATTATAATTATTTTCATTTTTTATTGTCCTATAGACAGCAACTAAACTACTGTTTTTATTGGTTATCTTTGATGGGAATTGAATAAACAACTCTGGTTCCCGTTTTGTTGCCCTCGGCATCCCTGACGGATTCAACAGAAAAGGTGTACCTGACAGAGGCCTTCCGGTTTAATATCTGAAGTCTTTCTTTGGTAATCCGGAGTGCCATTGAGCTGTGTTTCTTTCGGGAAAGTTTTTTTGAGGTTTCTATCCCAATACCATTATCCACGACACTGAAAAACAGTATATTATCCTCTCTCCAAATCTTTATCTTAATAATACCCTTTTTGTTTAACCCTTTAAATCCGTGTTCAATGGCATTTTCCACAAAAGGCTGTGTCAGCATAGGCGGAATCAGAATCTGTTGGATATCTATATCCAGGTCAATATTAAAAAAGAATTCAAATTTATTTTCAAACCGAAGTTGCTGCATAGTCAAATAATTTTTCAGAATTTCCAATTCCTTCTCAAGGCTGATATACTCCATTCTCGAACCAATGAGAATGGAACGCATGAGAAGGGCAAATTTTGATAAATAGGAAGCGGAAGACACAGCATCATGTTTAAGCACATAACTTTGTATAGCACTGAGCGCATTAAAAATAAAATGCGGATTCATTTGTGTCCTTAGCAACTTTTGTTGCAAAAGAGCAAACTGGTATTTTTGCTTCAACTTCTTATCGCGATAAAGGACATAAAGCATCATTAGGCTTATCAAAAACAACAACTCAAGCAGATGGAACCAGGTAGTTTCCCAAAACGGAGGATGAATAATCATGGTGATTTGTAGTGGATTTTTACTCCAGACGCCATCCGGATTTGCAGCCTTTAACAAAAAATAATACTTTCCGAAACGGAGGTTAGAATATTGCACGCTGCGATTACTCGCTTCAAAGTACCTCCATTTTCTATCAAAATTGACCAGCTTACAAGCGTATTTGTTCCCTTTTGGAAAATTATAGTCTGAAACACTTACCGTAAAATTTACATAATTTTGCTTATAGTCAAGCTGTATTGGCTTTCCTGAATTATAGTCGTATGGAAAAGGTTCTCCCATAACCGAAACCATAGTAATCATAGGTTGAGGCCTATAGTCGTTAACCGGAATATTTTTATTGCTGTGAAACCGAATATTCCAAGGATGAACAATCACCAGGCCGTGCTCCGTGCCGAACAACAACCGGTTGTCGGACAAGTGACAAACGGCACGGGTAAATTCATCATCCGGCAAACCATTTTTAATATAAAAATTAGCAAAAGTGTCTTTCGTTTTATCAAAAAGAGACAATCCATGGGCAGTACTAATCCACAACCGGCCAGCATCATCTTCCGTTATCCCTCTTATCTCATTATCAGCCAAGCCATTACTGGTCGTAAAATGTAGAAAGGAATTATCTTCGGTACAAAATTTATTTAATCCGAAAGCACCCACCCAGACGTTTCCTTCCCCATCCTGAAAAACAGAGCGTACATGGCTCCCCCAAAGGCTGGCACTGTCATCCTTGTCTTCATTAAAAATAATGGTCGATCCATCGGCAGGATTCATTTGAGTAACACTGCCCTCTGTTGATCCTGTCCAGAGAAAACCTTTATTGTCTTTCATCAGGACACTCACAAAATGAGAACCTAACCGGTATCGGCATCCGGGTTTATCTCTTTTGTCAACAAAAATATTATGATTAAACCGGAAAAGCCCGTAGGAACTCCAGCTGGCCACCCAGAAATTCCCCCGGTTATCTTCGCAGAAACCATTGTACCAATCCATGTTTCGGCTGGTGGTATCCAGTCGAAAAAGCCGGCTTACCTTTCGGTTTCGGTCTATTTTCTGAAAACCGGTACCCGACCAAAATCCAACCCATATATTGCCTTTTTTATCTTCATATAACACGGAAATCCGGTTAGAGGCGAGAGGAGCAGACGAAAAAGTATCAAAGTGGTCAATTTTTTTAAAATCCCGATTAAAAACATCGATACCGGCATCATCGGTTCCAACCCAAATGTTATGGTTATGGTCTTCAAGTAGAGCGGTGACAAAAGAAGAAGAAAGTGTATTCGGGTTTCCGGGAATGTGGAAAAGTGTTGAAAATTTATTGGTGTAAAAAGCATATTTGGCAAGTCCGTCAACGGTTCCTATCCAAAGGCATCCGCTCCTGTCGAAATACAATTTGGTGATATGATTGTTGGGTAGAGAAGCAGGGTTTTCAACATCTTTACAAATTGTAGTAAATTGTTTATCAGTACGATCCCATATTATCAATCCATGTCCAGTGCCTATCCAAAGTTTTCCATTCCGTCCTTCTGTAACATCAAAAACCGAGCCTTTCACTACACTATAAAATTTTCTATGTAATGTGTCAAACCGGTATAGCCCATCAACTCCTGCCACCCAGAAATTACGATCAGCATCCTGATAAAAACAGGTAATATCCTTGGTTAACTTTCCATGTAAATTATTGGGGGAAGAAGAGTAAGAGATAAACTTTTCATTTTTTTTGTTGAAACATAACGGGCCAAATGACCTTCCGCCTATCCAAAGTTTTTTATTCTTTCCCTGGTAGATGTTGTGGTACTTGTAAATATTTAACTGGCCGGGTTTCTCATGGCCAAAACGCTTGTACTTTCCGGTGGTTATATTCATCTCATATAAGAAACCATCTGCTGTTTCTATCCAAAATATATTATTCTCATCAATAGCAAAAGCCCTTACATAATTGGAATTCCGGTTTCCTTTTTCACCTATCTCAACGTGCGTAAATGTATGATTTGACCGAATGTATCTGTCAAGTCCTTTATCAGTTCCAACCCACATATTTCCGGCAGTATCTCCGGCCAGACAGGTAACTATGTCTCCTGAAAGGGAGTTCAGGTTATCTTTTTCATGACGATAAGTTACAAAAGCATATCCATCATAGCGGCTGAGTCCACGGTCGGTGGCAAACCACATAAACCCCTGCTTATCCTGAAAGATAAAGAGAATATGGTTTGAGGGCAACCCGTCTTTTTTAGAGAAATTCTGAAAACGAAAATAGGGATTTGTACTTTTCACCTGTTGCCATGCCATAACCCGGCCGACAGAAAGCAACAACATAACCATCAGCAAAACAGCCGAAAACAAACGCCATACCCGACTTTTAAAAGCCGGATACGGTTTTTTCAGTTCCATACCCTCCTATTTGGGTAAGTAATTAGCAACAAGAGGATAAAGTTACAACTTATTTGACAGAATAATCCATTATGTGCTACAAAACTTGCGTCTAAAGAGGAAAAGGGAATGTGCTGTCCTTACTGTTTCCGGATTTTTAGCATTTTAAAAGCACCTTTATCAGTAGTTATTTTCACAAAGTATATGCCGGGAGGCGCTTTTATGCTTAGCGGAATAGTATTCATATTTTGGTATAATTGATGAAAAATTTGCCTGCCCTGCATATCAATAACGGTAATACCGACACGGGAAAAAGTTTTCCCCAGCTTAATATTTAATCTGTTCTTCATCGGATTGGGAAAAGCAACTGCGGATAAGGTATGTGGAGAGGCAACGCCGAGTATTCCCGGCCCCAGTTTACTGACAAACACATCACTTTCTCCCAGTCCGTTAAGATAATAAGTTCCCTTACCCGGATTAAAATCAGCAGGCCCTTTAAAATACCCGGTGGTATAAACATTATTTAAAGAATCGGTAACCACATCCAAACCGCGTTCGTAGTAAGCTCCTCCCATACCGGCTGCCCAGACAAATCCCCCGGAGGTATCCCATTTGGCGACGTAAATATCATAATCACCGACAGATGTTAATTCAAATACATTTTTGCCGGGATCAAAATCGGCTGTTTCTTCAAAAAGCCCTGTAAAGCAGATGTTTCCGGAGTTATCGAGCGAAACCGCATGCGCATATTGATTTCCGGTACCGCCCATTTGTTCTGCCCAAAGGATATGTCCACCCGTATTCATTTTCCCGACAAAGGCATCAAAACCATCCACAGAAGTCAGGTATAAAGTTCCGCTATCCGGGTCAAAATCGGCCATCCCATCAAAATAACCTGAAAAATAGAGGCTCCCGTTATGGTCATAGATAATCTGGGTGCCGGTTTCATTTTGCTGTCCGCCGATTTGTTTTGCCCAGACAAACTCTCCTTTGCTGTTTAACTTGCTTATGTACATATCATATGTTCCCACAGGGCCGGTGGAAGTAAGGTAAAAAGTACTGTCTCCCGGATCAAAGTCGTCTTTACCTTTAAAAAGCCCGGTGGTATAAACATTTTCCTTTTCATCAATACACAGTGCTATGCAATAGTCAAACTGTTGACCTCCCATAACTTTTGCCCAGACAAAATGATGCGTGGGATCGAGTTTCTCAACAAAAATATCCTGGTCAATGGCGGTAAGGTTGTAAGCTGCGGTATCCATCGGGTCAAAGTCGAAAGTCCCGAGGAAATAACCGGCGAGATAAATATTTCCGGAAGGAGCAATAGAAACACAGGTTCCATACCCATCTCGTTTTCCTCCCATGGAGCCTGCCCATACAAAATTTCCGTTTACGTCGAGTTCTGTTAAAAAAATATCTTTTTCGCCACGGCTTTTCAGATAAAAAGCACTGTCGCCGGGGTCCATATCGATTACACCTTCAAAAGCACCGGTCAGATAAATATTTCCACTGGCATCACATTGAATATGACGAAGATAATCGCCATCTGTCCCGCCAAGTTGTTTCACCCAAATCAAATTACCGTTCAAGTCCATTTTTTCAATAAAGATGTCTGAAGAGCCAAAAGAGGTGAGGTTGACGACTCCGTTTCCGGGATCAAAATCCACAGTTCTTTCAAAATCGCCTGCGGTATAAAGTTCTCCTGTCGGTGCTATTACCATGCTTAGGCCCATATTTCGTCCGCCACCGCTAAACATGTCTGCCCACTGGAAATTTTGTGATTTCATTCCCAGGGTCATCAAGACAAGTACTGAAATAAGTAGAATTTTTTTCATGATATTTTGTTTTTTGTTTGTTTATATCTGTTGTGTCGTTTTAGTTGAATGGAAGACGCGAAATGCAAGTTGATTGTTCACGCAGCCGGCTGAGGAAGGCGGATTATGTGCCGTTCCGGATAGGCGAAAACAGTGTGTGGTTTTTATAAAATTTCCTGTACATCTTCGTAGTCCTGTTTTTAATGTTTGCTGTAATTAAAAGTATTTCTGTTATCGTGCGAGAATTTAGGCCAGCCCTTATTGGCTAGCGGTGCATCACCTTGAATAGCATACAATTTTTTACCGTTTGCTATATAAACAATTTTATCGCTTGAAATGGCAACAGTCCTGCCATAGAAAGCATCCATCCTGTTTTTCCATATCATTTCCCCGGTATTGTCTGTTACACTTAAATACGGATCATTATCACTAATTATTCCAACCAAATGCCCTTTACTATCAAAGTTATAGAGGTGTGGAAGTGTTACCTGTCCCGCTTCCTGGTTTCCGGTAGTTATGTTATAAAGATAGGTTCCTGTAAATTGATCATACAGATAAAGAAAACCATCAGGACTAATTGTTTTATAATCTTGCCAGGTACCTGCGGGTGTTCTCCAAAGAGTGTTATGATTATTAGAATTAATACATATCAAAGTATCGGTATGAATAAGTGTAATTATGTTACCGTTATCTGCTATGGTTATATTATTAGCACCACTTCCAGTTGCCGCGTGCATAGTCCAAATGAGTTCGCCGGTATTAGGATTGGAAGCTGTTAAAAGTTGTGTTGATGCATCGTGTTCAAAATCGTAAATCGTTCCACCCTCCCCAATCGTAATAGGATTATTTTCTGCTCCGATAAACCGATACCATTTCATAGTACCATCGGAACTTATGCAATACATTGCTCTATGATAACTACCAGACTGATTTGCTTTGGTAATTATATCACCGTTATTTGCAAGAGCCAATCCGCCCAATCCTCCATAGGTATAAACATCATTACCGTCAAGAGGAAGTGTTTGCGGTACTTTCCATTCCCAATTTATTGCCCCTGTGTTTGGATTAATTGAAAAAAGGCTGGCACCATTTTCAACATAAATAGTTCCATCGTCCCCCACCATAATATCGCTTAACATCCACGTACCCAGTGGTTCGCTTTTCCATTTCAAACTGCCGTCATTTTTGTTTACTGCATATATGCGGTCGGGTTTGGTAGGATTCCCGTTCCATGATCCATACGCATCGTAATATAAACTGCCATCCAAACCAATGGCTAATGGTGCATCACGAATGTACATTTCATTAAGATCTCCCGGAACCTGATGCACCCAGAGTGTATCACCAACACTTGCACTTGGTTTAAGAGGATTGTCATCGTTAAAAATTTTATCACAACTGTTAAAGGAAAAAAATAGCACCATTGTTAACAACAGTAGTGAAGCTAAGTTAATACTCTTTTTAGTTTTCATTATCATTAAATTTATGTTAATAAATAAGGTTTCTTTTATTATTCTATGTCATTTTAAATTTTGGTAATTATTTACGTAACTGACTACTATTGCTTACAACTTTTAACTGTGGATTTGGATTTGGATTTTCATTTTCATTATCATTTCCTGCAAGTGTACAACCGAATAAAAATAATAAAACAGGAAGGAGCAAAACAGCAAACGCGTTGCGCTTTTTCATGGCGATAAATTTTAAAATGAAAGTTTAAATTTACAACCATGAATAGCAGTAAAACCCGATAAATTGATAATTAAAGCGGCTGAATGAATAACTGCCGGGAAACAATTGATAAGCGAATCCGGCGAGGAGCATAAAATACGGTGATAATACCTTTTCGGGTTACTTCACCCTGTGAAAACCCAAATCCTGAAAGTCGAAACTGAAATCGGTAAGGGGCGAAACGGGTTTCATTTTTATTTCATCCGGCCGGCCCTAAAAACCGGGACGGAACAGCACAAAAGCATCGGCATGCATACTACGATTGAGCCATTTTAAAATAAAAACATTATCCTTGTGCCACACCATTTTTCCCTCCCTCTACATCACTCGTTTGCATTGGGCATTCTCTGAACAAAAAAAGGCTATCATATAAAATTGTACTATCCAAGTCCGATTCTACTTTCGTTGCCACGGAAAATATTCTCACATTTGCAAAACATTAATAAGAAAAACCATACAATATGTCGTCATACGCTTTTGATGCAGTAATTTTTGATCTGGATGGCGTAATCACAAAGACAGCTACGGTGCACAGCCATGCCTGGAAAAAAATGTTTGATGATTACCTGAAAGCCCGTGTCGGGAAGACCGGCGAAACTTTCCGTGAATTTACGAAGGAAGATTATCTGGCCTATGTGGATGGAAAACCACGTTACGATGGCGTGAAGAGTTTTCTAAGTTCGAGAAATATAAATATTCCTTTTGGCATGCCCGAAGACACGCCGGACATGGAAACAGTATGTGGACTGGGAAACAAGAAAAACGAAGCATTTAACGAAGTACTGCGCAACGAAGGTGTGGAGACTTATCCCACAACCGTTTCCCTCATGGAAGAATTGAAAAAGCAGGGCATTCATGTGGGAGTAGCTTCTTCAAGCAAAAACTGCGAAGCTGTACTAAAGGCTGCTAAACTGGAGCATTTAGTGGAAACGCGTGTTGATGGTGTGGTTTCGGCTACGCTGAAGCTCAACGGAAAGCCAGCACCAGACATTTTCCTAATGGCGGCTAAAAATCTTGGTGTTAAAGTACATCGTGCTGTCGTTGTGGAAGATGCTGTTTCAGGTGTAGCTGCCGGGAAAAATGGTAACTTCGGTCTGGTGTTGGGAGTTGCCCGGGAAGACAATGCGGAAGCACTGCGCCAAAACGGTGGTGATATTGTGGTGAATGATTTGGAAGAAACATCTATCCAAAAAATCGATTACTGGTTTAAAAATGGCATGGAAGCCGACAGCTGGAAACTGGAATATTTCGATTATGACCAACAAAAAGAGCGTTCGCGTGAGGCACTGCTCACCGTTGGGAACGGTTATTTCGGTACCCGTGGAGCCATGGAGGAGACCGATGCCAATGAGATTAATTATCCCGGCACTTATATTGCCGGTGTTTACAATCGGCTGGTCACCCGCATTTCCGAAAAAGATATTGAAAATGAAGACTTCGTCAACTGTCCAAACTGGCTGCCGGTGCGGTTTAAAATTGAGGATGGCTCCTGGATGGATCCAAACAAAGTGGATATCCTGGATATCCAACGGACACTGGATTTTAAAACAGGTCTTCTTACGCGTAAGATGACCATCAAAGATGAAGAGGGAAATATCACCCGGGTTGAATCGGAGCGCTTTGCCAGCATGGACAATCCGCATGTGGCCGCTTTGCGTTACCGGATTATTCCACAGAACTATTCGGGAAATATCACCTTCTGGAGTGCACTGGACGGATCCATTGAGAATACTGGCGTAGATCGCTACAAAGCTCTGCAATCGAAACACTTGCGACCAACAGAACAGGGCAGCGATGGAGAAATTGTCTTCCTGAAAGTAAAAACTGTTCAGTCGGAAATTGAAATTGCCGAAAGCGCCCGGTTGCAGCTGACAAAAAACGGAGAGTTTATCAATGACAACCTGGTGCACACTACTGAATCGGGCATGGTTTTTTCCTTTGGCGACCAGCACATCGACAAAGGTGATGTCTTTCAATTGGAAAAAGTAGTAGCCATTTTTACCAGTCGCGAAGAAAGGAACCCGCTTATCTCCAGCCTGTCAGTGGCCAAAGCTATGGGAACTTTTGACGAACTGCTGGAAGCTTCCACAGCGCAACACCAAAAAATATGGAAGGAAATTGATATTCATCTGGAAGGAAACCGCCTGTCGCAGAAACTGTTGCGATTGCATTTGTACCATTTGATGGTTTCGGCTTCACCACACAACGAAAAGCTGGATGCCAGCGTTACTGCCCGTGGGCTGCATGGCGAAGCATACCGGGGACATATTTTCTGGGATGAGTTGTTCATCCTGCCTTTTTACGACATCCATTTCCCAAAAATCGCCCGCTCGTTGCTCATGTACCGTTACCGCCGGCTGGACAAAGCCCGCGAATATGCCCTGGAACACGGCTACAAAGGTGCCATGTTTCCCTGGCAAAGCGGCAGCAATGGCAGCGAAGAGACACAGACCTTTCATTTGAATCCGGTCTCAGGTGAATGGGGATCCGATCACTCTTCTCTGCAAAGACACGTCTCCCTCGCCGTAGCTTACAATGTTTGGGAATATTATCACATCACCAACGACAAAGAATTTCTGGAGAAGTATGGTCTGGAAATGATTTTGGAGATCTCCCGGTTTTGGGAAAGTAAAGCTGTTTGGGATAAACAAAACGGGCGTTACAGCATTGATGGTGTCATGGGGCCTGATGAATTTCATGAGAAATACCCCAACACCGAAAAAGGCGGGCTGAAAGATAATGCTTACACCAATATCATGGTGGCGTGGCTGTTTAAAACAGCCGGACGATTACTGAACGAAGTCAGCGACAACGCCAAAGAAAACCTTTCGAGAACTATCCATTTCCGGAAAGAAGAGCTCAACCGTTGGGAAGATATCCGTAAAAAATTGCGACTGGTGATTTCGGAAGATGGTATTATTGCCCAGTATGATGGTTATTTTGATTTAAAAGAATTGGACTGGGATTATTATCGCAAAAAATACGGCAATGTTTACCGCATGGACCGCCTGCTGAAAGCCGAAGGGAAATCGGCCGACGAATACAAAGTCGCCAAGCAGGCAGATATGCTCATGACTTTTTACAACCTGGAAAAGGAGGAGGTAGATATCCTGCTGAAAGAGATGGGCTATCTTCTGCCGGAAGATTATTTGCAGAAAAATCTAAAATACTACCTGGCACGTACTTCGCACGGCTCCACGCTGAGCCGGGTGGTGCATGCACGGCTGGCACAGATGACCGGAGACAACGAATTGGGTTGGAAGCTTTTCTCGGATGCCCTTTCCAGTGATTATAACGACATACAGGGCGGCACCACAGGCGAAGGTATCCATGCCGGCGTTATGGCAGGAACCATTATGATTGCACTGAATACTTATGCCGGTATCAACCTGAAAAAAGAGCAGTTGGAAGTAAAACCCGCACTGCCCGAAAGCTGGGAGAAGCTGCAATGCAGGTTGCAATTTAAAGAGGAAAAGTATGCTTTGGAATTGACCCATGAAAAAGTTAAAACAAATAAAATAAACACACCATGTTAGAAGATATTTTATTAATTGAAGACAAGCATCGCCGTGTGGCTGCAGGCATTGTGGAAGAAATTCTAAAAAATAAAAAAGACAAATTCATCGTGGCTATTTCAGGTGAATCGGGTTCTGGAAAATCGGAGCTTACTCATGTGGTAGCCAAAGAGATGCGGAAATACGGCATCTTCGCCAAGCCGGTTCATCTGGATAATTTTTTTAAAATATTACCACTGGAACGTCGTGCCTGGCGTGAGGAAAACGGAGTGGACAAAGTGGTCGGGACAAACGAAATAGACTGGGAAGCTGTACAGAAAACCGTGGATGACTTCAAAAACGGTCGGATTTCCTCCATGCCCTGCGTAGATTTGGTTACCGAACAGGTGGACACCCTGACCACTGATTTCAAAACCATCGACATGCTGGTGATGGATGGTTTGTACGCCATCAACACTAAAGAGGTGGATATGCATGTATTTATCGAACTCACGTATCACGAAACAAAAAAAGCACAGGCTTCGCGCGGAAAAGAAAAAGCCGATACATTGCGTATGCAAACGCTGGAAGCAGAGCACAAAGCCGTTCGGTCTCTTCGTCCGAAAGCTGATTTACTGGTAAACATGAGCTATGAGCTGATGAAAGCGTAAGCTATCTATTGCTGCTTTTCAGCTTTTGACAGACTTCCGGATTTCTTAGTACACAACAAAAGCGCATACATTCTTATTTTTCCGTTCTGTTAGTGAGAAATAGATTGTAAAGTTATGCGTCTGTTTTACGGCTTACCTGGCGGATAAAGATATCGTTGATGGTGGGAAGTATCTCTCTGAAAGAAGTAATTTCAGCCTGCGGAATACCCTGCTGTAGCAAATCGTTGGATGTACTACCATTCAGCAACTTAATGGTTAATGTAAAATGTTCACCCTCCTGCTTACTCTCCATTTTCAGGAAAGCCTCCTGCGATAAGGCGATTTCTTTCTGTAAAGACGAGCGATATCCAAGCTCGAAAACATTGGCTTTAAAACGACTTTTAACTGCGTTGATTTCACCTGAAAGAACCTTTTTCCCATTGTCAATCAGAGCAATATGGTCACACAACTCCTCAACAGATGCCATATTATGAGTAGAAAAAATAATGGTAGCTCCCTGCTCCTTCAAATGTAAAATTTCATCTTTCAGCAGGTTAACATTAATGGGATCAAAACCGCTGAAGGGCTCATCAAAGATCAACAGTTTCGGCTCGTGAAGAATGGTAACGATAAACTGTACTTTCTGCTGCATACCTTTGGAAAGTTCTTCCACCTTCCGGTTCCACCAGCCGGAAATTTCAAAACGGTCAAACCAATATTTTAGTTTTTCACGGGCTTCTGCAGCCGGCATTCCTTTCAAGCGGGCAAGATAAAGAGCCTGTTCACCCAATTTCATCTTTTTGTACAGTCCTCGCTCTTCCGGGAGGTAACCGATTTTGATAATATCCTGCTGACTTATGGGTTTACCATCCAAAAGCACCTCTCCTTCATCAGGAGCGCTAATCATGTTGATAATACGGATGAGCGTGGTTTTCCCTGCCCCGTTTGGCCCCAATAGCCCATAAACAGATCCTTGCGGAATTGTTATATTGACCTTATCTAAAGCCTGATGGTGTTCAAAGCGTTTGCTGATATTTATAACCCGTAGCTTATCCATAAATCTATGAGAAAAATTCCCGCATACGGGCAAAATAACTTTTGTCTTTGGAAGTGGGATTAGGTTTGAAGTTAGGCGAACTTTTCAAGTCTTCAAGCGTTTTTTTCTCCTCATGGCTTAGGCTCCGGGGCGTCCATATATTCACGTTAATCAAAAGGTCTCCTTTGCCATAACCGTTCACATCAGGAAGTCCTTTTCCTTTCAGTCGTAACACCTTACCGCCCTGTGTTCCGGCCGGAAGTTTGATACGTGCTTTGCCGTCCACGGTAGGAACATCTATACTGGTACCGAGAGCAGCATCCGGAAAACTAATGTACAAGTCGTACAGCAGGTTGTTGCCGTCGCGTTTCAGGTCGGGATGCGGTTCTTCCGCAATGAGGATAATCAAATCACCAGGGATACCACCACGGGCAGCTGCATTTCCTTCCCCGCTCATACTCAGCTGCATACCTTCATTTACACCGGCGGGAATATTGATGGTAACCACCTCTTCCGATTTCACAATACCGTGCCCCTGGCAAACGGTACATTTCCGGGTAATGATGTTTCCCTCACCACCACACTGAGGGCAGGTGGAAGAGGTCTGCATCTGTCCCAGAAAGGTATTGGTAACACGGGTTACGTGTCCGGAACCATGGCAAGTCGGGCAGGTAGCAGGTTGTGTGCCTTTCTCAGCACCGGTACCATTACAAGCATGACAGGGAACATATTTTTTAATTTTAATCTTTTTCTCAACACCATGAGCCATTTCTTCCAGTGTCAGCTTAACCCTGACACGAAGGTTGGAGCCCTTATTAATCCTCCGTCTTCCTGAACCACCGCCAAAAGGGCTGCCACTGCCACCGAACGAACCGCCGCTAAAGCCGAAATGTCCACCGAAAATATCCCCAAAATGGCTGAATATATCGTCCATCGACATACCGCCTCCGGCAAAACCACCTCCACTGGCAGCACTGCTGCCCACACCGGCATGGCCAAACTGGTCGTAACGGCTGCGTTTTTCGGGATTACTCAACACCTCGTAAGCTTCGGCAGCTTCCTTAAACATCTCTTCCGCCTCCTTGTTGTCAGGATTCTTGTCGGGATGATACTTGATGGCCATCTTCCGGTAAGCTTTCTTTATTTCAGCTGCCGAAGCACCCTTCGAAACCCCGAGTATATCGTAATAATCACGTTTGTTCATCTTTGTTTTTTTCCTTTCCGGAGTTATTTTTTTTAATAATGTTACTGGCCTACCACCACTTTTGCATAGCGAATCACTTTTCCGTTCAGGGTATATCCTTTTTGAACAACATCCATAATTTTGCCTTTCATCTTTTTGGATGGAGCCGGAATGTTGGTAATGGCTTCATGAAAATCGGTATCAAAAGTCTGCCCCACAGCCTCAATTTCCTTAAGACCCTTCTGTCTAAGAATATTGATTAGTTTATTATAAATAAGCTCAATTCCTTTTTTGGCCTCATCACTCAGCTGATGTTCTTCAAAAGACTGAATGGCGCGCTCCAGGTCGTCCACTACAGGCAGAGTATCCAGAATAACTTCGCGTGAAGCGGATTTCTGTAATTCGATACGCTCTTTTGCCGTTCGTTTCCGGTAATTGTCAAACTCCGAATACAAGCGCATGTACTTATCATTCAGCTCATCATATTTTTCATGAAGTGCCTCTAACTTTTTTTGTGAAGAGGATTTTTTGTCCTTTTTACTCCCTTTCCCTGCAACAGGTTCAGTAGTTTTTTCTTTTTTGACTTCCTCATCTGTAACGGGCTGATTCTCAAAAGTTACGTCTTCTGCCACTTCCTGTTTTATATCTTTATCCTGCTTTTTTGTACTCATGTGTTTTGTACGCTTTTTTATATTTCCATTGCCTATCACAAAGTTTTTGCCAATAGTTAATAGCGGTCATAATGACAGACAGAAACCGGCTAACTGACAATTTTTTTTGCAAAACTAATGAATTTCTTTTCCGGGGAGGAGTTTTAGGCTACAGATTAAAAATCATGAGATCCGCACAATAGAAGCCCCCAGTTTGCGCAATCGTTCGTCGATATGCTGATAGCCGCGGTCAATCTGTTCTATGTTGTCGATGATGCTGGTTCCTTCGGCAGACAAAGCGGCAATAAGCAGTGCAACGCCAGCACGAATATCGGGTGAACTCATACGTATGCCACGCAAAGGCTGACTTCCGTCAAGGCCAATGACTGTGGCCCGGTGTGGATCACACAAAATAATCCTGGCACCCATATCAATAAGCTTATCCACAAAAAACAAACGACTTTCAAACATCTTTTGATGAACCAATACGCTGCCGTTAGCCTGAATAGCCACCACCAGTACAATGCTAATCAAATCGGGAGTAAATCCCGGCCACGGTGCATCAGCAATAGTCATTATGGAACCGTCAATAAATGTTTCAATGGAATAATGCTCCTGTGCCGGCACCAGAATATCCTCACCTTTTTGCTCTAATTGAATACCCATACGACGAAAGACTTTGGGAATCATACCCAAGTCATTAAGTCGCACATTTTCGATAGTAATGGACGAATGCGTCATAGCCGCCATGCCTATAAAACTTCCCACCTCAATCATGTCGGCCAGCATGGTGTGTGTTGTTCCATTCAGCGAGGAAACGCCGTGAATCGTCAGTAGATTGGAGCCAATGCCTTCGATGCGGGCGCCCATACGGTTCAGCATTTTACTCAACTGCACAAGATATGGTTCACAGGCAGCGTTGAAAATAATCGTTTTACCCTTGGCCATAACGGCAGCCATCAGAATGTTGGCAGTACCCGTAACGGAAGCTTCCTCGAGCAGCATTTCACTGCCTCTCAAATCGTTAGCAGTAACATCATAACGTTTTTCTGCTTCATCGTAATGAAAAGAAACGCCCAGTTTCCCCAAACCATTAAAATGTGTATCGAGACGGCGGCGACCAATTTTGTCACCACCCGGCTGTGGAATAACACCTTTGCCAAAACGCGCCAGCAACGGACCCAAAATCATGATACTACCTCTGATACTCGTAGCCTTTGAAAAGAACTCTTCGCTGTCAAGGTAATTAAGGTCAAGGTTATCAGCCTGGAAACGGTAACTTTCTTCCGCCAATTTTTCAACTTTAACGCCAAAACCTTTCAATAATTCAATCAGCAGGTTTACATCGCGAATGTCGGGAACATTGTGCAGCACAACCTCTTCGGGTGTGAGCAAAGTGGCACAAAGAATCTGAAGAGTTTCGTTTTTTGCCCCCTGGGGACGAATGGAGCCATGAAGCTGCTTACCACCGATAATTTCAAAAGAGCTCATTGTCAATAAGTTTTTCTGCCGTATTTTTTTCTTCTACCGTTGTTACTTTTACTCTGGGTACTTTTTTTCTTTTTGTTGCTGCGGTTTCCGGCTAACACTTCGCTGGTCGCCACAAGGTTAACATCTTCATCAAGTTTAAGCTTTCCGCCGGAAAGATCCTCCAACTGGCTCAAAATCATTCTGTCACTAACCGAATCACGATTCCAGTTCAGGTACGACCGTTTCATTTGGTTGGCAATCATAAGACTAATTTCCTTTTTCTCCGGACCTTCCTCTAGTTCAGCAGCATATTTTATCATTTTTTCCAAATGTTTTCCGTAATGCTTAAAGCGAATATGGTCTTCGCTATATTCCAGCCTATCAGGCTTACTCATAATAACCGTCTTCTCAGGAGGAGGAAAAGGACTATCCACATCCAGTTTGAAATCAGAGATAAAGAACAAGTGATCCCATAGTTTATGACTATAGTCGTTGACCTCCCTGATTTGCGGATGCATATTGGCCATAATTTCCACAATGTGCTTTGCAGCCTGTGTTCTTTCCACGCGATCTTCAATATCGATTACGTGGCGTACCATTTTTTGAATGTTACGACCATACTCGGGAATAGCCATTTTGTTGCGTGCTGTGTTGTATTCCATGATTTTTTGCTAAAGTTAAAAAAGCCTTCGCTTTCGGGCAAACGGTATATATTTTTCAGGTAAGAGGGATAATTTTTACTCTTCTCACATTTGTTTACCGTGCAAAAATAGATAAAATTTCTTTATCGGAAATTCATACCGCATCGAAATGATGAATGACGAAGAACTAAAAGTTGCGACAAGGAGAAGTTGAGAAATTGAGCGAATGACCAATGACAATTGTTTGACCACTGAATAACGATTGAATGACAACGTAGCGTATCATTTAAAACAAAAGCTTCCCGGAATAATCCCTACCCGCAAACTGTCCAGCAACGTGGCCTGTCCCGAAAAAACATAAACCTCTCCCCTGCTCAAAAAATCACGGGCATCCGAAACATAAATATGACCGCTGCCCGGGTCGATGCCCAACGCATAAAACAGATGGCTTCCCTGTGAAATCAACGGTATATCAGGAAGCACATTGGCATCCACATCCATGGCATAAACCCCCGCACCTGTAACAGCTTCGCCGCCCCGGCTGTTGTAAAGGAAAAAAAGAGTGTCACCCGCTGCATTGACATGAAGTCCCGAAGGCGAAGCTCCCAAATCAGGAAAATGAAACAGAGCTTCCACCTTTCTGCTGACCGGATCAATGCACATGAGCGCAGCCTTTTCCTGCCCGTAAGCACTGCCTTTAAAACCGCCATCGGACAGTACCCAAAGCTTGTTATTTTCGTCCAAAACCATACTGTTTGGCTGTTTAACAACGGTAATGGAATCCACCAATTTATCTGTTAGAATATTGATAATTAGTATTTTATTATCATAAGACCAACTATTGACAAAGGCATATTTTCCGAGAAAGACCATTTGCTCGGACGAATGCTGGTAGAATTTTGGATTATGGTTATTGATAGAGATACTTCCGGTAATCTGTCGCGTGGCAGGATTAACAATGGTGATGGCTTTGGCATACAAATCGGTAACGTAAGCTTTGTTGCGATTGATAAAATAGATGTTTCGCGGCGAAGTCAGTCCGGTGATTTTTCCCACATATTTGAACGTGTGGGTGTTGATGATATAAATTTTTCCGGAGTTGTTCACCACAACATAGCCCAACGAATCCATTACACTCATGGAAGTGGCCACATCGCCCAGCGGCAGGGCATTGGTATTATAAAAAATATCGTTGAGTACGTCTCCATTCTGCGGATTGTAATAACTCAGGGAAGCATTGCCATACATGAAATTACCTTCGTTGACGATAAAGACAGCTCTTCCCTTTTTGTTGACCACCAGTTTATGAAAATCATACAGGCTGTTATCATTCATACATCCTGCCAACAGCAACGGAATCAACAGCAAAAACAGATATTTCAGTTTCTTCGTTTTCATAGTTTGAATGTGAGCATGAGCAAATAATTTCGTCCGGGCATAGGACGTCCCAAAACCGAGCGGTACGTTTCGTTAAACAGATTGTAAATCTTCAATTGCAAACTGAGGCTTCCCTGTTTCAACGGAAACTTTTTCCCGGCATACACATCATTCATAAAATAGGGATAAAGCCTATCGCGGAGGTTCAAATCGTTGGAAGACGTAGTAAAACGTTCTGAATAGCTGGTATTTACCCATGTCAGGAAAAAGCCTTTCCAGCGCACTTCGCCCATGAGATTTCCCGAATGAACCGGAACATACGGAATCTGTTTCCCCAACGACGGCTCACCCCATTTGTCAGCGCTGCCCTCATTGGTGCTTTTGGTAAATGCATAGCCGGCTTTCAGAAAAAAGTGAAACCGGTGAACCGAAAAATTAAGGTTAGCTTTCAGCTCAAATCCTCTTGCCACCACATGCCTGATGTTTTCGGGCGACCAATAGCCCAGCGGACTCGGCGTCCAGATAATCCAGTTGGTGATGTTGTTGTAAAAGAGGTTCAGCGCCGCAGTCAGCGTAATCTTTCTCCATTTCGGCGCCAGCCGGATGCCCATTTCTGAGGAAACTCCCTCTTCAGGTTTCAAAGCCGGATTGCCACCGGGTTGCCAGTACAAATCATTCAAAGCCGGATAGCGATAGTTTCGGGAAATATTGCCGTGTAACGTCAGACCGGTTTTTGCTTCCAGCAACCAGTCGAAACCAAAATAGGGAATCACCGGCAGCGAAATGCGGTTTATCCACTCTTTTCGCACCATCACCATAGTACTGAAACGACTGCCAATATGCTGCTGCCACGAGCCAAGCACAGCATGCCTACGTCTGAATTGGTCGTAGCCGGTGTTGCTAACGCTGTCGTGCGTATTGACATGTTCAAAATTGAACCGGTAAGCCAGATTCAACAACGTTTTTTCTCCCCATTTGTATCTGTATTCCAGCTTGTTGTAGCTACCCAACGTTTTGGAGAACGAATAAACCGCATTGTAATATCCTCTGCCGCTAATCTGATTTTGCACCCAGTATTTCATATTTTCGGCCTGCAAACCCATATTTAGTTTCAGCCGGCCATACTTTCCGAACCGTGTCAGTTGTAATGTTGCCCTGTGGGTTTGCTGGTTCTGCTGGCTGATGTTTGCATGGTCATCACCTTCGTAGGTGTTGAGCCGCGGCAGCGCCCGTTTTGAGTTTTGAAACCAGTAGTTGATTTGCAGCAAATATTTCTTCCGGAAACGGAAAGCAAACTCCTGTAAAAGGCCATCCAACAAATAACTGGCATGGCTGTTTCTCTGTAAAGGATAAATGTATTCTCCGGTTTTCGGATTAATGTCCGCCACATTTTTATTATAAAACGGAAAATCGTTTCTCGAGCTGTTGTAATAGAGCCTTGTGGAGGTCTGAAAGTGTTTGTTCCCGGCTTTGATGCCGAGGTAATTGTTAAATGTCCGGTAGCTTCCAAAAGCAGCCAGCCCGTTGACTTGCAGCTTTTGTGTCCAGTCAGGACGGCTTTCAAGGTCGATGCTACCGCCCAGACCGCCGCTGCCATCGACTACCGAGCTGGCACCCGGATGCAGGACAATTTTATCCATTAAAAAGACAGGGATTTGTGAAAAATCGACCTGCCCGAGCATGGGCGACTGAATGTTCATGCCGTTCCAGTAAACCTTCGTGTGCGAAGCATCGGTGCCCCGGAATGAGGCCGTAGCGAGAGCTCCCCGGCCTTCACTTTTGATAAAAATGGATGTATGTGCAGCAAGCAAATCCGACAGGGACGTTTCCGCCTCGCGCATCATAACCAGCGAGTCCACCGGATGGTTTTCCAGGCCGGCGCCAGAAATATTGATTCTAGCGTGAACTTCCACCTCGGGAATCGAAACAGTATCAGGAAGCATTTGCGCCTTCAGGCTAACCGCCAAAAGTAAACCGAAGAAAAGTACAAATACTTTCATTTCCGAAGTTTTAATGACTGACAATCAATTTCTTTACAATAATCTTGTTTCCCCATTGAATTTTCAAAACATATATTCCGTTTGGCCAACCGGATATGTTTAGTTCAAATGCTTTCTTTGCTCCAATTTCACGAGTCATCATTTTCCCGCCAAGGGAATAAACGGCAAACCGGAAAGCTGCAGTATTAATATTATTACTTTCAACAGCAACCTGTTTATCGGCAGGATTAGGATAAATCAGAAATTTATATTTATTGTTTTGCCACAAGGCCACTCCCGTTGGCAGATCTTTTTCGTGAATTACCCCCACGGCATTCAAATCGAAGCCTCCTGACCAGTAAGGCGATGGCCACGGATCGTTGATGATATTGCCCCTGCTGTCGTAACGGGCATACGCAGAATCAATATCGCCTACCACATCCACAACGCGTACAAAGTTGATGCTGTCAATGTTGATGCCTGTGCTATCGGCTATGTCTTTTAGATCGAAAGGAGTTCCGTAATTCACCACATATTTCCCGGCAAGGTTATGGATTTTCTCCGGATTAAGTTGTCCGAAGCCACCAATCTGCAAGGTATCCTGCGTCAGAGAGACAGCCGGAAACCTGACAAAGCGTTTTCCATTGGTACTCACCTCCACAAAAGCCAGCTCAAGATAATCACCGTATGGCGGTGTCTGAGCTGGAAAACCATTTTCAAAAACGGCAAAATCGGGACCTGTGCCATTGGTAATGGGATGAGCAAATGTAAGCACAGCCGTGCCGCCATCGCCGAGGCTCACCACATCTGTCGTTCCGCCGGGTTTTCCAACGGCATTTTCTGCTGTTCCGAAAAAAGCACGGTTTGAGGTGGCGTCGCCCTGTGTATAAGTTTCCGTAGTGTCTTCGATGTTGATAAAACCGCGGGTAACTTTACAGGAAACAGCCCAGCCCGTAAAGGCCGTGCTGTCCTTGTAAATGGCCGTAGTTCCCGCTTGTCCCGCTGCCGGGGCAAATTGTGCCATTACCGCAGCAGGCAGAACAAACAGGAAGATTATCAATAGTTTACGGCACATCACAGTTTATTTTTTGATAAACTTTTTGGTAACGAAAGTTTGTCCTTTTCGAATCAGCATCATGTAAATTCCTTTGGGATAAGCAGACACATTCAAACGGACAGTCTCTGCAACACTGTTTGTTTCAAATACTTTGCGTCCGCTGATATCGTAGATATTTATCATGGCATCTTTCACCCCTCTGACATAAAGGGTGTTGGCCACCGGGTTGGGATACAATTTTACATTGATTGCGTTTGTACCGGCAGACAGGGTTGAAACGCTGTTGGTAATGTCATTCAGGTTGTCAAGGCAGAAATAGGCCGGCGTGTTCATACCGTAAGCGCCCACATCACTTGAGTGCAGTTCGAAAGTAAGGCTGTCCACAGTGCCGAGGCCTTGCAAATCAACCCATGCCCAGCTTTTCAGAATGTAGTCGTCGGCAGAATTATCCGAACGGAAATCAGCAAGATAGAAATTCGCTGAATCGCTGTAAACACCTTTTTCATAGCCTTTTATGGTCAATAGAAACCAGTCGGGGTCAGTACCGTCAGCACCGCCGAATTTCTTGGCATAAGCATCGCCGTTTCCCATGGAAAGAGCCGCATAAGTGGAGTTAGTAACAAACACCCCTTCCAACACGGTACCAGCAATGGCACTGTCTAATTTAACACTGACAGGCGTTCCGGCATAAGCAACACCATAATTATCGGAGCCATTCACTCCACCAGCAGTAATGGCGCTATACTGGTTGGTGTAACCGGCGGTTGTGTCATTTTTCATATTCGAATAGGCAAAACCGCTCCAGCTTCCCCAGGACAGGTTGTAGTTATTGTAAAAATAAGCATCGCCACTTTGGAAGCCGCCCGTAGTATCGGAGCCGTTCCAGTAAGCGTTGGTTGAATCAAGATTCAAATCATCAAAAGTTGAGATTTGAGCCTGCAAAAAAACAGGCAGCAACAATCCGGTAGTGAGCAGGACTGTCAAAAAGTAATTCTTTTTCATTTGAAAATCATTTAGTTAAACATTACAAAAATTAAAAACTAATTTTCGTAAGCCAACCGGAAATAAAAGGGGAAGAAATGGTAGTTCCTCCTGCTTTTCCACCGAAAGCTTCGAAAAAATGATAAAGGCAGGTCTTCCGGCTCGTCGTGTTTTTGGCGGCCTTCCCACCTCGTCTGAGACGAGACAGTGGCACTAAGGAGGCCAAAAACTTATACTACGACTTACGGCTGCGGGGACAGCTCCTGTTTTTCACAGGATTCCCTTAACCATTATCTATTGCAAAGGTAGGATTATTTTTGGTTGAAAAAATTTGAAATCCTAAAAAACAAATCAAATCATCCATTTTACCTGCCGCACGATTGCATCGTGTGGTTTATAGATCAACATGGAAGTAATTTTATTACTTTTGTTTATATGAGTAGAAATTACAAATTTCATAATGCGGAAGGAACTTATTTTATAAGTTTTGCAGTAGTGGAGTGGTTAGATGTCTTTACAAGAAACGAATACAAAGACATAATAATTGACAGTTTACATTATTGCCAAAAAGAAAAAGGAATGGAGATATTTGCATGGTGTATAATGACTAACCATATTCATTTGATTTTCCGAAGTGTAAACGAACAAAAGCCGGAATTACTTATAGGTGATTTTAAACGATTTACCAGCAAGGCGATAGTTCAAGCAATTACTGATAACCCAAAGGAGAGCAGAAAAGAATGGTTGCTTGATCAGTTTATAAAAGCAGGTAATAAGTCTTCAAATGTAAACAAATATCAATTTTGGAGACACGATAACAAACCAATAGAATTATGGAGTAATAAAGTAATTGATGAAAAGATTAATTACATCCATAATAATCCAGTAAAAAAAGGTTTTGTTTTTAGACCAGAGGATTATGTTTATAGTAGTGCTGCCGACTATGCAGGAGAAAAAGGAATGTTGGATGATATTATTGTTATTAAGTAAACCACACGGTAATCGTGCGGCAGCGGGATAAACCACACGATGCAATCGTGCGGCAGCGGTGGTTATAGTTCTTTTTTTTCTTCCTCCTGATAGGTAAGTTTTTTTAGCCTGCCTGCTTTTTTAAGACTCTCATTCAGTATCCATTCAATCTGCCCGTTGATGCTGCGAAAATCATCCGCAGCCCACTTTTCAATGGCTTTCATCATTTCTGGTCGAAGCCGGAGTACAAATGGTTTTTTCTTAGTCATCGGGCTGTTCGTTTTCAACCATCAGTTTTTTCATGGCACGTTTTATAGCCTCCGGACGTTGAGTGCCAAAGAGCAGTTTTGTCCCATCAGCCAAATAAAGCTGAAGGCCAATATTTCCCATTATGTTATAGGCAATACCATTATCCTTATAGAAAGTTCTTGTACGATAGCCCCATCCGCCATATTCAATTAACGGGCGATATTTCCTGACTTCGTAACCTGTAATTTGTTCTTTTTTTATAAGCCTTTCTTTCCGGATAAAAATGGGAAACCTATAATGAATACCTTCTTTGTCAATATAAACTATAAGTTTTATACGCTGCATGAAGAATGCTATTGCACTCATAATTAAGACAACGAGGAAAAAAGTAAACATCAATCTGGAATTTGACATGGCAAAATTACCCCACGGCTTTCCAAGCAACAACTGCTCAATCATTCCATAGCCCAACGGCCCAAATACCAGCACATAAACAAGTATAAATATCCATTTTTTAGGACTGTCGGAAAGCCGTTGCTCTTCGCTGAAAAAGATTCTAGACTGTTTTTTATTCCCCATTATTCAACTATTTAACGACAAACCTCTGCCTTCACCTTCTTGTCTTTTGCCTTGCACCAAACCCATGATTCGTTCATAACTGTTTTCATTTATTGCTCAATCTATGTAACCTGAGTATAATTCATCTCCTTTATCAACAAGGCGGCTCCCTCTCTTTCGTCCGGTTGGCTGGATTGCCGTTCCTTTGTCATTGGGACGTTCGCTTTCGTTCATCATCTTTTTCATGGCATAGGCCAAAGCATCCGGGCGCAGGGTACCAAACAGCACTCTTTTGTTATTCACAAAATAGATTTGCAATCCCATCTTCCCGCTAATGATATAGGCATCCCCTCTATTATGATACCCTCCACCTCTTCTGCCACAAAAAAATATACCACCGTATTCTTTTACCGGCCGGTATTTTCGTAATTCATAACGGGCAATCTGTTCTTTCTTAACAGTACGCCATTTCCGGATAAGTACCGGAAACCGGTAATGAATGCCCTCACCATCGATAGTTACTTCAAGGTAAGACTTTAAATAAAGGATCCATAAAAAAGTGAAGAGCAAAATAGTGATCATAAAAACCAGCGTATAGCCAAGATAAGGCGGAAGCGTATAGCTTCTGTTATCTGCACCAGTAAGTTGGTTGTACATTCCGATACCCAACGGCCCGATAATCAAAAGAAAGAAAATCAGGAAAATCCATTTCACCGGAGTGTCAACGCACCACTGCTTCTCATGGAAATAGGGCTTATTTTGTTTTTTACTCTCCATTTTTATGGCTTTATTGGTAAAGCGTACCCATATTTACCACCGGCGCAATATCCTTATCGGCAGTCAGAACAACCATAAGGTTGCTAACCATGGCAGCCTTTTTATCTTCATCCAATTCAATAATATGTTTTTTCGACAGCTCCTTCAGTGCCAATTCCACCATCCCTACAGCACCTTCCACAATTTTGGTACGGGCAGCCACAATGGCCGAAGCCTGCTGCCTTTTCAGCATAGTTCCTGCAATTTCTTTGGCATAAGCGAGATAGTTAATCCGGGCCTCCACTACTTCGATACCGGCGATAGCCAATCGCTCAGTAATTTCACTTTCCAGCATGACGTTTACCTCATCGCTGCTGCTGCGAAGCGTCAAATGAGCACTTTCATCCTCCAGATTATCATAAGGGTAGCGCCCGGCCAGCCTCCGTATAGCCGCTTCATTCTGGATATCCACAAACATGGTATAGTCGTCCACATCAAAAGCAGCTTTGTAAGTTTCCTTTACACGCCAAACCATCACCACGCCAATCATAATGGGATTACCGAGCTTGTCATTCACTTTAATCGGCTCACTATCGAGGTTTCGGGCACGTAACGAAATCTTGTTGCGAACAAAAAACGGATTGACCCACCCAAAGCCATTTTCTTTGACTGTTCCTTTATAAGCGCCAAACAAAATCAGCACCCTTGATTCGTTGGGGTTGACAACTACCAATCCGGGCAGAGCCACAACACCGAGAATAATAAAAACAATGGTCCAAACCATTTGATAATAAACAATGGCCAATACAGGCAGAATGAAAAGCAGCAAAATGATTACCAGGGCATAATAGCCGGATACCGGTTGAAATATTTTTTCTTCTTTCATGGTTAATATTTTTATGATATTAAATTGATATTGCAATAATACAACATTATGAATGATTTGTCAAGTTTTTTTCTTTCCCATTTTCATCCATCCATCCTTTCTTATCTTTCTGAAAAGAGCATAGCCTCTCTACCTTCCGGGAGCAAGCCCACCCGAAAGGTTAAAACAGCCTTTTATAAAACAGCGCAATGATTACCTTTGTGCGGTAAAAATAAAAACACAACATGGGAAAATACGCAGAGACACCCTTAATGAAGCAATACAATACTATCAAGGCAAAATATCCGGATGCTTTGCTCCTGTTTCGCGTGGGTGATTTTTACGAAACTTTCGGCGAAGATGCCATCAAGGCCTCGGGGATATTGGGGATTGTGCTGACCAAAAGACGCAATGGTTCCGCTTCGTTTGTGGAGCTGGCCGGCTTTCCACACCATTCTATCGACACCTATCTCCCAAAACTGGTGAGAGCAGGTTACCGTGTGGCTATTTGCGACCAGCTCGAAGACCCCAAACTTGCCAAGACAATCGTAAAACGTGGTGTTACCGAGCTGGTTACGCCAGGTGTGTCTCTCAACGACAATGTGCTGGAACAGAAAGAGAATAACTTCCTCGCTGCCGTTCATCTTACCAACGGCATTTCCGGCATCTCTCTTTTGGATATTTCCACCGGTGAGTTTTTCATTGCCCGGGGCAACAGAGAATATATCGACAAGCTGTTGCAGGGTTTTGCGCCGAGCGAAGTGATTGTCCAGCGCCAGAACAGACAGCAGTTTCTCGAAGAGTTCGGCGACCGTTTTTATCTGACATTTTTCGACGATTGGGTTTTTCGTGAAGATTTTGGTCGTGAAATCCTGCTGCGTCATTTTAAGACAGCCTCTTTAAAAGGGTTCGGTGTGGAAGATCTGACGGAAGGGATTATTGCCGCCGGAGCAGCCATTCATTATCTCTACGAAACCCACCACGACAAGCTGGATCATATTTCAAAAATCAGCCGTATTGACGAAGGGAAATATGTCTGGTTAGATCGGTTTACCATTCGTAATCTGGAGCTGATATACCCGCTGTTTGATGGTGGGAATGCTTTGCTGGACATCATCGACAAAACCGATTCGCCCATGGGAGCACGCCTTATGCGCCGCTGGATTACGCTTCCGCTGAAAGAAAAAACCGCTATCGACGAACGGCTCAACGTGGTAGAATATCTCATACAACATCCGGAAATGGTGGAGAAACTTCATCCTGAATTTAAAATATTGGGCGACATGGAACGGCTTATCTCCAAAGTGGCTACCTCCCGCGTCAATCCGCGTGAACTAAAGCAACTGCAACGCTCCCTGAATTCGGTGGCAGAGATCAGGACAATATGTTCCGAAAGCGGCCTGCCCGTTTTGGAGAAAATGGCAGAGCAGATCAACCCGTGCAGCTCGCTAACCAACAAGCTGAAAGCAGAGCTCAAAGAAGACCCGCCGGTTTTAATCAGCAGGGGCAGCGTAATGGCCAATGGTGTTTCGGAGGAGCTGGATGAACTGCGGAAAATCGCTTTTTCAGGTAAAAATTACCTCATCCAAATACAACAACATGAGAGCGAACGTACCGGCATCTCTTCGCTGAAAATTGGATACAATAATGTCTTTGGTTACTATCTTGAAGTAACCAACACCCACAAAGAGAAAGTCCCGGAAGAGTGGCACCGCAAGCAAACACTGACCAACTCGGAGCGCTACATCACTGAGGAACTGAAGGAATACGAACAAAAAATCCTTGGCGCCGAAGATAAGATTCAAGCTTTGGAACAGCAACTTTTTGAGCAATTGGTGCAGTACGCCGCCACATTTATCAAACCTGTCCAGCTGAATGCCACGCTTATGGCTACGCTGGATTGTCTGGTTTCGTTTGCCACCATCTCAACGGAAAATGGTTATCATCGTCCGGAAATCAATAACGAATACGCCATCGACATTAAGGCCGGCCGCCATCCTGTCATCGAGCAAAACCTGCCGCAGGACGAACATTATGTGGACAACGACGTTTATCTTGACAACAAAAAACAGCAAATCATTATCCTGACCGGCCCCAATATGTCTGGAAAATCAGCTCTTTTGAGGCAGACGGCGCTCATCGTCCTCATGGCACAAATGGGTTGTTACGTGCCGGCTGCTTCGGCCAATATAGGGCTGGTGGACAAAATTTTCACCCGTGTGGGGGCTTCCGACAACATCTCGTCCGGCGAATCCACTTTTATGGTGGAGATGAACGAAACCGCCAGCATTCTGAACAACATCTCCAGCCGCAGCCTTATCCTGCTGGACGAAATAGGCCGCGGAACCAGCACTTACGATGGCATTTCCATCGCCTGGTCTATTGTTGAATACCTGCACAACCATCCGGCATCCCGCGCCAAGGTACTGTTTGCCACCCATTACCATGAGCTGAATGAGATGGCTGCCAGCCTTTCGCGCATCCGCAATTTTCATATTTCAATCAAAGAGTTGGGCAACAAGGTAATTTTTTTGCGGAAGCTGAAAAAGGGTGGCAGCGAGCACAGCTTTGGAATTCATGTGGCAGAGATGGCCGGAATGCCGGCAAAAGTCCTGAAACGTGCCAAAGAGTTGTTGAAAGTACTGGAGAAAACCCATTCGCACAAGGAGCTGGAAGAAGGGCTGGGGAAAATACCGCAGGCAGACGACTTTCAGCTTAGCTTTATCCAGTTAGATGACCCGCTGTTGCAGCAAATCAAACAGGACATTCTGAATATGGATATTGACACGCTGACGCCGGTGGAAGCCCTGATGAAGTTAAACGAGATAAAAAACTTACTGAAGAAGATTTCCTGATGAAACGCTCATGATTGGTTTTAAACACAGTTCATTGTGAGGCATCATAGCGTTGGCCTTGCGGGATAGAATGCCGTGGCAATCTGTCCACTATTATTAACATGGCCAACAACCGGCAGATTGCAGATAATTAATATTGTCAGAGTTTCCAATCATTCCAAACTTTTTTTGCGCCTTCAAAACCGTTTTCGTATGATTTTCTAATCCAATAGGCTGCCTGTTTTTTGTCCGTTAACGATTGACGTCATGCTGCATACCGCATTGTCTTGTGTTTATCTTTCTGTTCACAAATATATTCATTAAAGCTTCAATCTTCATATTTACAACTAATTACAGAACAAAGTATCGCGTGTGTTATAGGGTCGGCTTTTGTTATCATAGTGAATAATAATAATCTTTTATTTTCTTTGCCATTAATTTCCTGCGTTCTAACAGGAAATACTTATAATGTGTAATGTCCATTGAAACAACGTTCTCAGGAATACAATTTATTCTCAAATTCTCCTTTAATAATGCTATATTAATAATATTTCCAAACTTCATGTTTTTTGAATAACACTGTTCAAATACAGTTTTAAAATATTCGTTCGGAGCTTTATCCCCAACTGAGATATTTGTTTGAGTGTCAAGATAAGTGTAATTGGCGATTTGATTATATTTAGATCTATCCTTAATTCCGTTTTTCTGCAAATAATTTTTCGGGAAAATATGGTGTATATCCCCCATTGTTGTTATTAAATCTCGAACTTTAGTGCCATTCATCATTAGAGAATTATCACTGCCATGCACTTGTGCAGCGATAAATACATTAAAAAATGGACTATTAACAGCAGAAGTTTCCAAAGCTTGAACTAGCCCTACTTCCCAAAAAGTATCTGACAAGTTGGCTTCCTCCATTTCCTTAAAATATTCTATGAATCCTTTCTCTGCAATTCTTCGAATATCCAAATCCATTACAGATTCTGGTGAGGTTATATATCTGCTTGTTAATGTTGAAAACACATACCACTTAGAAATATAATGCTTTATCTGTGTTTTGTCAATTTGATTGTTATTGTTCAGAATAAGATAAAGAGTATAAGCAAAATCCAATGTCATCTGAGAGTTAATTAATTTTTTTGAAATAAAACCCCCAGACTTTATTGCAAGGACAAAGTTTGTGAATGAGAACTCATTCATAAAATCCATTACGCCATCGGTTAGTTTTGCAAATGAAGTTTCAGCTATTTCTTCTTTATAATCACGTGTTTCAAAATCTCGACCTCCAAGTAAACTAACTAAATCTTTCATTTTCCCACGACCAAACTTGTGCATAAAAGCAACACGCAAGATGTCTCCATAACCAGGGTCGAAAATTTCCTCTCGATCATCTTTTAGCCATTTAAGCTTTGGAGCAAACTTGCATTCCATAAAACATTTATCCTTAGACATCTCAGAATGCCAGTCGGGCTGAACTGCCAAGTGAGAAAAATAATCAATAGCTTTGCGTAGAGTATTGCCTCCATATTTTACATTTGCAGCTATTTTCGACATTGCAAAATCTGATTGATTAAGCTTTGCTCCTTGACTATTTATTCTAATAAAAATTTCAGTTACTTCATCAATGGTCAGTTCCCTATCTAATGTAATTACTCCAATTTGACGATTTTTAATACCAATCAATTCATCCAAAATATTATGCAACGCATCAGGATCTATCTCTGGATTTAATTCACAATAATGAGAAACAAATCTGCCCCGTTTAAAATCCGACTTAAATACATTTGCAATATCAGCAATCCACTTTTTGTTTTTTAATATGGCATTATCCTGTACCTTGAAAACCTCATCTTCATCGGTCGCTAGTGGGTTGAATGAAATTTTGATTCTTTTTTTCTTAAAATTAGAGTTGACAACTTCCATTCCCATTATTGCGGTCATAAGTGCTGTAACGCGCTGTTGTCCATCAATCATTATCTTCTTCCCTTCTGACAATGTTCCATCTTTTAATTTCATATTCGGACTTTGTGAAATTATCAAATAACCTGTTGGATATCCTGTGTAAAGTGAGTCTATCAAATCACGAACTTGTCTTGGTTTCCAAACAAAAGGTCTTTGAATTTCAGGAATGGCAATTTCGCCTGATTTTATAAAATTCAAAATTTGTTCTATTGCAATATTTGAAGCATTATATTTTTCGGCCATAATTATTTAATATTATTATATCTCATCTTTTTTTAATGCTGCCCCCTAACGGTTTG
>VAPG01038747.1_pt1 | contig 39413 bp, 35 predicted proteins | sample 3393851 | NCBI WGS metagenome assembly VAPG01 (sample SAMN08290438, study PRJNA428436) | hydrothermal vent metagenome | isolation source: Deep-sea hydrothermal vent chimney | place: Atlantic Ocean: South-mid Altantic Ridge | depth 2194 m m
ATGAATGAAAAAACTTCCGTCTTCGGTCTTCTGACTTTTCTTAAGAAGTGTACATTGGACACTACAAAAATAATTTACCCACTAAAATGGTAGTAGAACTAAACAAATCAAGGATGTGTGAGGTTCTGACAGTGCAGATTAAACCGCTGTTTTCAGCTTAGCAATTCTGGAATTCCCCAGTTTTTCCTTTGCATAACGGAGAGTAACACGCCAGGTCTTTCTCTTTCCGGAAGGAAGGTCAAACATGGCATCCATCAAAATGGTTTCGAGAATAGAGCGCAAGCCACGTGCCCCCAGCTTGAATTCATCGGACTTATCTACCACAAAATCAAAAACCGCATCTTCGAAAGTCAGTTTGATGCCGTCCATATTAAAAAGCTTGACAAATTGCTTCACAAGCGCATTTTTTGGCTCAAGAAGAATTCGCTTCAGTGCTTCTTTATCCAGCGGATTGAGGTAAGTAAGAATGGGTAAACGTCCCACAATTTCGGGAATAAGACCAAATTTCTTCAAATCGGCTGGCGAAATATATTGCAACAGGTTTTCCATGTCAATCCCCTCTTCCTTATGGCCTGCAAAAGTATAGCCCACTACGTTGGTACGCAGCCGTGCCGCGATAATCCGTCCGATGCCCTGAAAGGCGCCTCCGGAGATAAACAGAATATCTTTGGTGTTTACCTGAATCATTTTCTGTTCGGGATGTTTGCGCCCGCCCTGAGGTGGTACATTGACAATAGCGCCTTCCAGCAACTTCAGCAAAGCCTGCTGAACGCCTTCGCCGGAAACATCGCGGGTGATAGAGGGGTTGTCACTCTTGCGGGCAATCTTATCAATCTCATCAATAAAAATAATTCCTTTTTCTGCCGATTTTACATCGTAGTTGGCTGATTGCAACAAGCGGGTCAGGATACTTTCCACATCTTCTCCCACATAGCCGGCTTCCGTCAGAACAGTGGCATCGGCAATGGCAAAAGGCACGTGGAGCATACGGGCAATGGTACGGGCCAGCAGCGTTTTTCCGGTTCCGGTGTCGCCCACGAGAATAATATTTGATTTTTCAATTTCCACCTCGTTGGCTTCCATAGTCTGTCCAATACGCTTATAATGGTTGTAAACAGCTACCGAAAGCACCTTTTTGGCATCTTCCTGGCCAATCACATACTGGTCAAGAAAAGCTTTTATTTCTGCCGGCTTCATCAGGGTGTGGTCAATCTTCAGTTCTTTCACTTTAGTATGTGACTCTTCATCGAGAATAGTCTTTGCCTGCTCAATACAATAGTTGCAAATCTTAGCCTCCATTCCGGAAACCAACAATTCGGTTTCAGCTTTGGGTCTGCCGCAAAAGTAACAGTGTTCTTCTTTTATTTTTGCCATGGTGGAAATTTATTACTGCTTCGTGTCCTGCACAAAACAACTATTCATTTTTATAAAATGACCGGTACAGTTATCTATTTTTCTTTTCGTACAAGTACTTCATCTATCATACCGTACTCTTTGGCTTCTTTAGCAGTCATCCAGTAGTCGCGGTCGCTGTCTTTCCACACTTTTTTATAAGTCTGGCCACTATGTTTCGAGATAATCTCGTAAAGTTCTTTTTTCAGCTTTTGAATCTCACGGGCAGTAATTTCAATATCGGAAGCCTGGCCTTCTGCTCCACCCATAGGCTGGTGAATCAACACTCTGGAATGGGTGAGTGCTGTACGCTTTCCTTTTTCGCCGGCACACAAAATTACTGCGCCCATAGAGGCGGCCATTCCAGTGCAAATGGTTGCTATACTGGGTTTTATGTACTGCATGGTGTCGTATATGCCCAAGCCGGCATAAACAGATCCTCCGGGCGTGTTCAGATAAATCTGGATGTCGCGTGCCGAGTCAGCCGATTCCAAAAACAGCAGTTGTGCCTGGATAATGTTGGCGACGTAATCATCAATGGGAACACCCAAAAAGATAATCCTGTCCATCATCAACCGCGAAAAGACATCCATTTGGGCTATATTCATTTGCCGTTCCTCAATAATGGTGGGAGAGATATAATTTCCGTAAACAGAGCTGTAACGCTCCAGTGTCAGGCTGCTGATGCCCAGATGCCTGGTGGCAAATTTTCGGAATTCTTTACTGCTGTTATTCATGGGGTTATTGTTTGGGGGTTGAAATTATCTTAACAAACTCGTCGGTGGCGACCTCTTTTTCTTCCTTCTCAATCTTTTCTTTAAAGTAAGAGATGTAACGTTCGTCCATCAGCTCACCAAAGATACGCTGATATTCTTCCTCATTGCTCAAAAGCTGGTCGACAATTCCTTCCATCTGCGTATCGGGTTCACCGCCATTGGGCATTTGGAAATAGGCTTTTACCTTGTTGCGTACATCTTCGCGGGTAACTCTTAATGTGTCACCGGAGTCTTTAATAAGTTTTTCTTCAATAAGCTGCCATTTAAAGGTTTTCGCGTAACTATCATACTGACTGTCAATTTGTTCTTTTGTGGCCTTTTCTTTGTTGCTCTCAAACAACCATCGTTTCAGAAATTCATCTGGTAACTCCGGGTTCACTTTTTCGAGCAGGAAATCGATGGTATCCGAAACAAATTGTTTGTCAGCATCTTTCTGATAATGGCCGGCGAGGTCTTCACGAATACGATTTTTGAATTCTTCCACGGTTTTCAGTTCATCGGAAGGATAAACCTGTTTGAAAAATTCCTCATTCAGCTCAGCAGGCTCTGTGTGGATAATATCCTCAATATTAAAGGCATAGTCTGATTTCAGCTTTTCATCGCCTCCGGTTAGTCCGAGGAGTTCTTCTGTTTTGTTATCGTTTTTAAAAGCCTTGGCGGGGTTAAACACCACGCGTTCCCCTTTTCCTTTGTCAACAAATTTTTTCTGAATGGCTTTCAGTGCAATATCAGATATAACGAAAGAGCTTTCTTTGGTGTACCTGTTTTCAATGTCATTACCTTCTTCATCAACCTGGGCAAATTTTCCTTTGAGCGTATCGTCTAATTCAGCCTTTTCAGGATGCTCTTCTTTGCCAAGACGTTTCTGAATGTCGGCCAACGCTTTTTCAACCTCTTCGTCACCAACTTTGATTTTATAATAAGGAATTTTGATGTCTTCCGACAGATTCACTTCAACATCAGGAGCCATTCCGATATCGAAAAAGAAATCGAATTCTTTCTGCTTGTCAAAATCAAGGGTAGCTGTTTTTTCCTCGTTAGGCAATGGATTTCCAAGCAGATTGATCTTATTTTCCTGGATGTAATTGTTGAGAGCATCAGAAATACTTTTGTTCACCTCATCAGCAAGGACTGCTTTTCCGTACATCCGTTTAATCATTCCCATCGGCACCATTCCGGGTCTGAATCCGGGCATTTTAGCCTCTTTACGATAGGTTTTTAATTGCTGATTAACTTTCTCAATGTAATCTTCTTCTTTCAGGTTAATGTGGACAAGAGCAGTAAGGTTTCCGCTTTCTTCTTTTGTGATATTCATTGAAATTCTTTTTGTTTTAAATAAAAATGTGCGGATGAAGGGACTCGAACCCCCACGCCTTGCGGCACCAGATCCTAAGTCTAGCGCGTCTACCAATTTCGCCACATCCGCAAAATATTTCTCCTTTTAAAGGGGTGCAAATATACTATTTTTTTAAAATCGATTCGCATAAAAATATTTTTGGCGACCACCTGGATTTTAAGACTATAAGAATTGAAATACGTTTTTCCGGCAGCAAAAAGCTTACCGGAGTTTCGGATTATTTTTGTGCCGGGTTTTGTCGCGAATCTCTTTTTTTGCCAAATTTCTCACAAGTGCTTTATCCAGATCAATTCCCGTTTGGTTGGCGATACAAATCAGCACAAAAAGCACATCCGCCAATTCGTCGGCCAGATCAATCGCTTTGTCCGACTCCTTAAATGACTGCTCGCCATACTTCCGCGCCATAATTCTGGCCACTTCGCCCACCTCCTCCGTAAGCATCGCCATATTTGTCAGCTCGTTGAAATACCGTACTCCGGTAGTGTTTATCCACTGATCCACCTGCTTTTGTGCCTCGTTTATGGTCATACTTTTTTTACAAAAATAGAACATTTTGGAAAGTAGCTGGTAAAGGCCCCACTGCTTCATGCGTTTACGCCTGAAGATGCCAACCCCGAACCTTTTTCATTCTCTTACTGCTTTGGGCATCCACGCCCGAAGCAAAGAACACACCGTTTTGCAATTTTCTGCTGTGCTTTCCGTTTTTCCCTACTTTTGCGGCGATGAAAGAATTGAAAATATTAGAACAAGGTACAGATCTAACCGCTAAAACCCTCGCCGGACTGGAGAATGTGTTGGCTGATGAACTCAAAGCACTGGGAGCCACTTCGGTAGAACCAGGAAACAGGGTGGTTTTATTTCGTGGCGACACAGCCTTAATGTATAAAGCTAACTACCTGTGTCGTACAGCACTACGTATTCTAAAGCCCATCGGCGTTTTCTCGGTGAAAAATGAACAGGAACTCTACGAAAAAGTTAAGCGTATCGACTGGCCAGCACTTTTTGATGTTGAGAAAACCTTTGTTGTCTCTGCTTCGGTTTTCCATTCATCGCTGACAAACTCGCTTTATGTGGCATTGAAAACAAAAGATGCCATTGCCGACCAGTTTCGCGAGAAACAGGGAAAGCGACCATTTGTCAGCAAAGAAAATGCCGACATGCACATCGATGTACACATTAGTAAGGATGAATGTACTATTTCGTTGGACAGCTCCGGTGACTCGCTACACAAAAGAGGCTACCGTGTGGCTGTTGACAAAGCGCCCCTTAACGAAGTGCTTGCTGCCGGTATGATTAAACTTAGTGGCTGGAAAAAAGATGGCGATTTCATCGATCCCATGTGTGGCTCCGGAACTATTCCCATAGAAGCTGCAATGGATGCCATGAACATACCATCCGGCTACTACCGCAAACATTTCTCTTTTGAACATTGGAATGACTTTGATACGGAGCTTTTCGAAAAGATAAAAAAGGAGGCTGCTGAAGAAATTTGTGAATACGACAATCCCATCATCGCTTCTGACAAATCGTATAAAGCCTTTGGTATTGCCCGTTCCAATTTTAGACATGCTGGTCTGGACAAAGATGTCATGCTGCTCAACAAACCTTTTGCGAAAGTAAATCCTGAGAGTGGAAAAGGTATTTTAATGTTTAATCCGCCTTATGGACTGCGTCTCGAAGAGGATGAGCTTATTGAGCTTTATAAGCATATCGGCGATGTACTGAAAAACAGATTTCAGGGTTATGAAGCCTGGATTATCACCGGGAACCTGGAAGTCGCTAAATTTATTGGCTTACGGCCATCCCGGAAGATCATCCTGTACAACGGCCCGCTGGAGAGTCGTTTCATTAAATTTGAAATGTACCTGGGAAGCAAAAAAGCAAAGGCAAATAATTTTCCGGACAGTAATTGAATTATTTCAGCTATTGATGAGGCGCGCGTTGCTATCGCGCGCGGAGTTGCAATTGATATTGTGACGATGCTTCTGACCTGTTTTAAAATCCATCAAGTATTTGTTTTGTATTGAAACATTATTTACTTTTGCAGCGTAATAATTGTAAAAAACAAATCAAGATGACTATAAACTTGTCTCAGAGAAAAATCGGTCAGAGAATAACCCGACTGCGTAAAATGAAAGGGCTGTCTCAGGAAGACCTCGCTAAAAGTCTCAAATTGTCCCGCTCCTCTTTAGCCCAGATAGAATTAGGAAACAGAGGTGTTAATATCCTTGAAATGAAGCAGCTATCAATGATACTGGGGTTTTCTTTAGATGATTTTATGTCCGAAAACTTTTCCATTAACCATGAAGTTGTTAATGAGGATGCTGAAAAGAAATCAAAAAATACTGAAGAACGTATTTCAGTGCCATCTTTAAAAATCAATAAGTTTAAAAACGTATTGTTGTACATGTTGGAAAAATGTGCAGGGAGGCCCAATGTTGGGGAGACAGTCCTTTATAAGTTGTTATATTTTTCTGACTTTAATTATTACGAGATCTATGAAGAGCATCTAACGGGTGCTGAATATCGAAAATTACCGTATGGTCCTGTTCCTCAAAAATTGAATTCAATTATTTCTCAAATGATTGATACGGGCAAATTAAAACGAATTAAAACCATATATTTCGGGTATCCACAAATCCGTTATCTTCCTTTGGTAAAAGCGGACTTAACTAAATTAATAGCAAGCGAAAAAGATGTTATGGATAAGGTTATTGAGCAAATGGGCGACTGGTCTGCTGCGGCTATTAGCAGTTATTCGCATAAAGACATGCCCTGGTTAGCCTCAAAAGAAGGAGAAACAATAGATTACGAATTGGCTTTTTACAGAGAGTCTCCTTTTTCCGTAAGAAACTACGGAGATAAAATTGAATAAAATGATTTTTGAAGAACTATCCGAGTTTAAAGGAGATTTGAAAAAACTCTTGAAAAAGTACAGGACATTAAAAGATGATTTGGATATAGTCAAAAAAGTTCTGGAGACAGTTCCGGCAGAAAGGCCACCATTCAGTTTTCGTATTGACAATTTGGGTATAGAAACTTGTGTAATTAAGGTTAAAAAGATTGCTTGCAGGTCGCTAAAAGGAAGGGGTGTAAATTCAGGCTTACGTTTAATTTATGCTCATTTTGAGTTGGAAAATCGTATTGTATTTATTGAATTATATCATAAGAACAAGAAAGAAAACGAAGACAGAGGGAGAATAAAAAAGCATTTTAAATAGTGGCTGCCAGAAAACGCCAATCTCTTGCCCGCTACAAACCGGGACAAGCTGTTGAGCTTACCTTCAAATTAGTCATCCCGCCAATGATGGCGGGACTCCTTATTTTCAGATTGCGCTCGCCTCGACCTTGACGTCTTCTGACAGCCGCTTTCTAAAATAGGGAGTTTTCTTGCTGACTCTAAATAAAACAACCGGGCACAAAAAAGAGACCGTCTCAAGCATGTTGAGGCAGTCTCTGTAAATTTAGCTATCAATGAAAAAATTGAACTTACGTTCGCTTACTTATCTGTATTCATCAGAAACAGAAAGTTTTTTCCTTCCTTTAGCTCTTCTTCTTTTCAGCACTTTGCGACCATTTACGCTGGACATTCTTTCACGAAACCCGTGCTTATTTTTTCTTTTTCTTACTGATGGTTGAAAAGTTCTCTTTGTCATCTTTCTGTAGATTTTGGGAGTGCAAAAATAGACTATTTTTTAAAATTCACAAACCGAAAGTCAAAAAAATATTTTTTCTTCTGAATATGAATCCGTAAGGTACTATGAATATTGATTTAAAAAAAGATTCTCCTTCTTTTTACAGGAAGGAGAATCTTAGAAAAATTACTTTTCAGGAACTTCTTTCAGCGTTTCCAGCAGAAAATCCCAGAATTTCTGTACCGTAGCAATATTCACTTTTTCGTCCGGTGAGTGAGGCCAGCGGATGGTAGGACCAAATGAAATCATGTCCCAGTTGGTATAAACCGAACCGAGCAGCCCACATTCCAACCCGGCATGGATAACTTTCACTTCCGGGACTTTTCCGAACTTGTTGTTATAGATTTCTTTCATCTCTTTTAGGATAGCTGAATCCGGATCTGGTTTCCAACCGGGGTAGTCTCCTGAACTTTCGGCTTTGAGACCGGCAGCTTCGTGAGAAGCACGTACATCGGCAGCTATCTTGTTTTTCCCCTCTTCGGTAAGGCTGCGTTGCAGGCTGGCCAGTTCTATTTTACCTTTCTCAGCTTTGACAATGGACAGGTTGGTGGAAGTCTCCACAATATTATCAAGGTCTTTGCTCATGGTAATCATTCCGTTAGGGCAATCGGCTACCGCTTTGAAAAGACTGGCTTGTGCTTTTTCTTCCATCACTTTTGCGGGAATGTCGGTAGCTTCAGTGTTGACTTCCACACCGGCATCGGTTTTGGCAAATTCATCTTTTACAAGCTGGTCAAATTCTTTTACAAAAGTCTCAAAATCAGATTTTTTATCTTCGGGAACAACGACTACGGCAACAGCTTCACGCGGAATGGCATTGCGCAGGTTTCCACCTTCAACTTCGGCTACACGCAAACCGAATTTTTCGCTGGCGGTCACCAGCAATGCGTTGATGATTTTGTTGGAGTTACCACGTCCGAGGTTGATATCCAGTCCCGAATGACCTCCTTTTAAGCCTTTTACAGTAACTTTGTAAGCAACCATTCCTTCCTGAACATCTTCTTCTTTGTATTCCAGCTCGCCATTAGTGTTGACGCCGCCGGCACAGCCGATATAGAGTTCCCCTTCGTCTTCTGAATCGAGATTCAGCAGAATGTCGCCATCCAGCAGGCCTGGTTTCAGACCTTCGGCACCGGTCATGCCGGTTTCTTCATCGACGGTAAACAGCGCTTCCACAGGGCCATGTACCAGATCTTTCGACTCCAGCACTGTCATGGCAGCAGCGACGCCCATGCCGTTGTCGGCACCGAGTGTAGTTCCTTTGGCTGTCACCCAGTCTCCATCGATGTAGGCATCAATGGGGTCTTTTTCAAAGTCGTGGTCCGAATCGGAATTTTTCTGTGGAACCATATCAATATGTCCCTGAAAGATAATTCCTTTGCGGTTTTCCATACCTTCGGTAGCAGGTTTTTTTATGATAACGTTTCCCACTTCATCCACCAGGGTTTCCAGCCCCAGGTCTTCTCCGAATTTTTTCAGAAATTCGATAACTTTTTCTTCTTTTTTGGAAGGACGCGGAATTTGTGTCAGGCTGTAGAAATTTTTCCACAATGCCCTGGGTTCTAAATTTAATATTTCTTCACTCATGATTTAATATTTTAATATTATAAACTGTTATTTTTCCATATTAGGCAACTCCAGACCATATCCTTTTTTCTTGTCTTCGATTTTCAACAGGATGCTGACAATAACCGATAAGACGCCAAGCAGGACAAATATGAGAATGACATTTTCATATTTATACGTTATATCAAGTTTTTCATTTTTAACAATAGGGTAAGTAGCTCTGGCAAATATCTTTCCCAAGGATATAAGAGAGGCTTTGCTTCCATTACTCAAATGAATATTTTGAACAGCAACAAGGTTGCTTTCCACAATATTGGATTTCAGCTGTTTGCTATTAACTTCCTTTTGCGGTGTCGATTGATAGAAGGTAGCCTGAACAATGGAATCAACCACTCTTCCTGTTGTTTTGTCAATAGCTTTTTCCAGATCTATTTTATTGAACGTGATATTGTTTGCTGCCAGTACTTTATGAAAACTTTGTTCAATGGAAGATTTGATTAGTGCTTTATTGGGCGAAACACTTGGATTTGATGAATTAAGCACAATGCCCATTATAATGGGAATAAAAAATAAGCCCCCGTTTTGAATCCAGAAAATTACAGAATAAGCTGTTCCCAGCTTTTTTTCAGGAATAATTTTAGGTACTGATGGCCACATGGCTGACGGAACCAGTGAAAAGGCAATGCCGAGAATGGCAATTAAAATTGCAGCAAAAATCCAGTTGTTGAGAAAGGGTATGGCCAAAAAACTGTGTACAGCGAGAAGCATAACTGAGCCTATAATCATAATAGTAGCTCCTTTCCCTTTTTTGTCGTAAATACTGCCAAACAGTGGTGTCAGGAAGATAGTGCCAAAAGGAAGAAGCATGGGAATTAAACCGGCAAGTTTAGGCGCAACATGATACTTGTTAATGACAAAATCCGGAGCATAGAATAAAAAGGGGAATACGGCACCATAGAACAATACGCACAGAATGGCAATATACCAGAAAGCTTTATTATTAATGATGGACAATATGTCTTTAATACGGAAAGGTTCCTCCTCTTCAACAATTAAATCCTTTTCAGAAGCATCTAACCGTTTGTCGAGAACCACATAAACGATAAAAGCAATCAGGCCGAGAAGCATGAGCAGAAAAGCCAGCAAAATAGGCGTGCTGTAAGAAAATTTAATGGCAATTGGAAGGGAAACTGCAAGTGCGAGAGCCGTTCCCAAACGGGCAATGGACATTTGAAGCCCCATGGCGAGGGCAAGCTCTTTGCCTTTGAACCATTTCACAATAGCTTTTGAAAGGGTAATTCCTGTAGCCTCGCTTCCAATTCCAAAAATACCAAAACCGAGGCTCGAAAGGAGAACCTGCATTTTCACATATCCATAAAAGGGTAGAGCTACCATTGTATTAGCTAAATGGGGCGATAAAGCGGTCATGGCCCAATAATTAATACCCGTGCCTAAAACCATAATGCCTGTAGCTGCAACCCCTGTAAATCTTATTCCCAGTTTGTCCAGAACAAAACCGCTGATAATCAACATAAAGAGAAAGACGTTGAATATGGCATAAGATCCGGTATATAAACCGAGGTCTTTGCTTGTCCACCCCAGGGCGGTTTCAAGAAGAGGTTTTACCGATGAACCGGCATAGTTAAAATAATATGCCCCGAACATGGACAAAGAAACTACTACCATCGCTGTCCAGCGTGCTACAGGCGACTCTCTGAGCGATTTCTGTATTGCTTCAGTCATAATAAATTGTTTTAGATTTTTGTTTTTTAATTAAGATGAATGGGCGAAATTAAGAATTTATTTCGGGAGCGGGGAAAAATAGTTGTTAATATGGACTAATTCTTTGTTAAAAATTATGTTGTGTATTGCCCCGACTTGTCAATTTTTCTCTTGACAAAACTCTAAAGATATTAGAGCCAGTGCTTTCATCGGCAGACGTGAACAATCTGCTTTGTTTTAAAAAAATCTTCTTCAAAAAAGTGCTCCAAAGGGTAAGTGGTAACTTTTATTTTCTTAATTCTGACACGGTCAATCTCCTGCTCCACATTTGTCCCTTTTAGATATAGAATTCCATTAGGTAACTTGTTAAACGAGCGTGGATGTACCTTACGCAATGTCCATTGTGTGAAAACTTCTAAATCGGTAACGGCACGGCTCACTACAAAATCAAATGAGTGCTTTACCTCTTCCGCCCTGATCTGTTCTGCTTTCACATTTTCCAATCTCAGAGTTCGGGCAATCTCTCGGACTACTTTAATCTTCTTTCCAATGGAATCTACAAGGTAAAATTCTGTTTCCGGAAACAAAACAGCCAGTGGGATACCGGGAAAACCACCACCAGTTCCCACATCCATAATTTTCGTACCCGGTTTAAACGAAAGCAGTTTGGCGATGCCGAGGGAATGAAGCACATGATGCAGGTAGAAATTATCCATGTCTTTGCGCGAAATAACGTTGATGCGGCTGTTCCACTCACGATAAAGGCTCTCCAGTTGTTCTATTTGCTCCTTTTGCCTGTCGGTGAGCTCCGGGAAATATTTGAAAATGAAATCAGTCTGTATTCGGGTTCTCATAACTTTTTCAACGATAAACTATTTTAATATCAGGAGTTATAGTGAAATAAACTGCGGTTATTGATTACTGCGAGAAAAGAAAGCTTTAACCATTTTGTATCGTGTTTAGGATAGAATAAACTTTTGCAACTTTCTTATCAAATCCTCTTTTTTAACAGGTTTTGCAATATAGTCGTCAAATCCGGCAGCGATACAGTTTTCTTTGTCGCCGGCCATGGCAAAGGCTGTTTGGGCAAGCACCGGTACTTCTGGCCTGATTTTTCTCAGCTCTTTTATAATGTCAAAACCACTTCTGCCAGGTAGTTGGATATCCAGTAAAACAACTGAAATATCCGGATTTTCAGAAAAGAGCCTGATACCTTCCCGGCCTTCGGCAGCTTCTAGTATTTTCAAGTTTATTTCCTCCAGTATTTTCTTGAAATAAATACGGCTGCTGTCGTCGTCTTCTATGATAAGGATAGTTCCTTTTGTAGTTGGCATCCCGTTATCGGTTTTTTCAGACGTCTTTTCGACGGCTTTAGCTGATTCAATGGTCAGGTTCTCGGAAGGAATGAAAAAATAAAAAACAGAACCTTTTCCGTATTCAGAACTGACGTGAATGGTTCCGTCGAGTATTTCCACAATCTTTTTACAGAGATAGAGTCCGATACCTGTGCCACGATATAATTTCCGGTTGTTATCCTCTATTTTATAAAAACGCTCAAACAGATGTTCCATGTGGGTCTTTTCAATACCAATACCGGTATCTTTAACATAAAATCTTAAATGTTCGCTTTCCAGTGTAAAACCTATCTCAATGGAACCCTGTTGGGTAAATTTTATAGCATTGTTTAAAAGATTGACCAGTACCTGGTTGATACGGATTTGGTCGGAGTTTATCCAAACCGATTTTTCCGGAAGTTTTAATACCAAACGAACATCACCTTGCTTTTTCTCTGAAATAATGGGGACATATGTCTTTTCAAGATTTTGCATCATATGATTTACCGAAAAATTTGCCTTTTTGATTTTCACCTGATTGGCTTCTATCATGGAGACATCCAGAATGTCATCAATGAGCTGTAATAATGTTTCGTTGCTGTTGTTGATAATTGAAATGTATTGCTTCCGCTCTTCTTCTTTAATAGTACCATCGGCCAGCAGGTTGCTGAAACCCACAATAGCGTTAAGGGGCGTGCGTATTTCATGCGACATGTTGGCAAGAAAGGCAGATTTGAGTTTATCGGCCACTTTCGCTTTCTGGTATTGGGTAAGATAAGAATTTTTGGCTAAAGACATTAACACATAAGCTGTGACTCCTGACATGAGAATAGCCGTATAAAAATCAAATAATCTCATGGTGTCATTTGGGTAATTTCCAAGTACTCCAGGATGGGAGTACTCATAAAAAAACAACACCATTATATTTAGTGTCAAAGCCATGCTTAAAAGAAATAATTGCTTTCCGTTCATCATAAAAATCAGATAACTGTACAACAGGATGAGTAGAAAAAACCAAGGACCATGAGAACCATAATTATAATACCACACAAGGTTAATAACAGCCAAAGCAGTTATGATAAACAACCATTTGGCAAAAAGAACATGAAAATTTTTATATGCCATGAAATAAACAATCAAAAAAACAGCCATTGCTATGAGTGGAACAGCAAACAACGCCTCGTTGAATTTCATTAAAATATTCAGAATAAGGGAAACAAAAGCGAATGCAAATACCGTTAAACTTACTTGTTTAAGGAACTGTCTTTCAAAATCGAACCAATCTTCCTTATTGATTTTTGTTATGTCAACTTTTGTCTTGAAAATATTCATTTGTTTTATTTTGTCTTGCAAGCTATTTTGAAATTATTTTCTTTTTCGTCCTGTTATATTATCGGGGATAAGAAACAGAATATAGAAACGGTGTACTTGAAAAAGATCAGATTAAAAACCTGAGTTATTATCTTTTTTCTGTTTTCTTTATCTCAAAACATAGCAAAGTTAATGATTTTTCAAATGCAAAAGAGATGCATAGTGAAAATTGGTTTTCGCAACTGAAGATTTAAACAACGATAGTTCATAACTATTTTTTCCCATTTTGGGAAATTCATCAAAGTTTGTAAATTTGTTGAAACTAAAAAAATGATTGTATGGGAAATTCGTTAAAAGAAAGAGCATTTCAGATTATTAATGAGGCCAAAGAAATAGGTATTGGGCATATTGCCACTAAGTGTGAGCCGAACGGTCAGAAGAAATCGGTAATTATTAACGGGCAAAAAGTCGTTCCTTTTTCTTTGAGCGATTATTTGATGCTCATGCATGATAAACGGATTATTGCAGGTGCTATTGACTCCATAAAAGAAAATGGTTTTAATCTTTCTATCTCGAGAGAATTTTTGCATTTACATAAAACAGATGAGGCAGAAGATATTTTGGCAGAGGTGTTTGGGAATCCTGTGGCTCTTTATCCGAAAACTACCCTGGCTCATGTGGGGGCATTGCCGCTACTGGTTGAGCGCAAAGATGCGGTCATTCTGGACCATCATGTCCATGCTACGATTCAAATGGCTACTGATATGGTACGTGCCCATGGTACTCATATTGAAATTATTCGGCATAGTAATATGCAGAAACTGGAAGAGAGAATTATAGAATTGCAGAAGACCTATGAAAAAATATGGTATCTGGCTGATGGTGTTTATTCTATGTATGGAGATGTATTTCCGGCCAAAGAGGTGGAGATATTGCTGAATAAGTATGAAAAATTTTATGTATATGTGGACGATGCTCATGGTGTCAGTTGGACGGGTCAGAATGGCAGTGGATATGTGCTTTCGCAAATCAGGCAGCATCCGAAGATGATACTGGCCGTTTCGTTTGGCAAAGGATTTGGTGCCGGAGGCGGAGCTATTGTTTGTCCCGGTGAGGAAATCAAAAAACTGCTGGTATATCTTAGTGGCCCCCTTATGTTTACAGGCCCGTTGGAATCGTCCACGCTTGGCGGACTTATTGCCTCGTCAAAGATTCACCTGAGCCCTGAAATTACGGAACTTCAAAACCAACTTAAAGAATTGATTGATTATTTTTATGATCGCTGTGATGAGCTGGGACTTCCTCTTGTAGATAAAACCCGCACGCCAACGGCTTATTTTCCCATGGGAAACTGGGAAAATATTTCTTTGTGTGGCAAAATCCTCTACCATGAAAAATTGTCTGCTACTGCTGGTTTGTTTCCTGCTGTCCCCATAAAAAATGTGGGTGTACGTATTCAAATTACGTTGTATCAAACTAAGTCGGATGTTGAGAAACTGCTTCAGGTTATGGCACGGATTTATCAGAAAATTATAAAGGAACGGGGCTTCTCTATCGAAGAAACTCTTTCACATTTTAAAGGATAAAAAAACCGTCAGGCCTGTAAGCGGGATTCTGTTTCCGGTTTTCACAGGACTTCTATCATTTATCTCGATTACAGGTCACCCTGTAACTCCAGCAGCCTACCCACCGGCATCGGACGGGTCGCCCTTATCCCGTCGTCGCCTAAGGCGAGGCGAGAGTGCCGGAATATTTGGCCTTGCAACCCATAAGGTTTACCCCAACCGGCTGTCACCAACCGGATGCGTGGGCTCTTACCCCACGTTTTCACCCTTATCCCGCCTAAGGCGGGACGGTTATTTTCTGTGGCACTTGCTGTCCTCTCGTTTAAAACGAGAGGCCTTCCTGTTAGGAAGTATGGTACCCTGCGTTGTCCCGACTTTCCTCCTCCCGCTTAAAGCGGGAAGCGATAGAACAGCCTGACGGTTTCGTTTGCAAAATTACAGTTTTTCGTCGTACATAATGATGTGTGCCGAGATACCAAAGAAAATCCTTTCAAGAATCGAACCATTATTAAATGTGAAATGTTTACTTTTGTCCAAAATTAATTTGTCATGGTACAATATTGTGGTTTTATCGGTACGCCCGAAGTTATTTTGATCTTTGTGGCTGTTCTTTTGCTTTTTGGCGGAAAAAAGATTCCCGAATTGGCAAAAGGTCTGGGAAAAGGGATGAAAGAGTTTAAAAAGGCAGTGGACGAAGAAGGTCTTGCCAGCGACCTGAAAGATGTCGCATCGAACATCAATGATTTTAAACATGATGTTGAGAAAATCAATCCCAAAAACATACTGAAAACAGATCCCAATCCCAAAAGTCATAAGAAATGAGAATTTTTTCGAAGCGCTCATAAAATTTGAATGACTTAACAACAGGTAAAGAGGGTAAGCTAATCTTCCATTTTGCTTTGCCCATGCTGGCAGGCAATGTCTTCCAGCAGTTGTACAATGTAGTGGATAGTATTGTGGTAGGAAGGGCTATCGGAAAAGAAGCTCTTGCGGCAGTTGGCGCTAATTTCCCTTTTATTTTTGCCCTTATCTCCTTCGTTGTTGGCATTGCCATTGGCTCTACTGTTATCATTTCCCAATATTTTGGCGCAAAAAAGATGGAGCAGGTCAAGCGCGCCATCGACACACTTTATATTTTTATGTTTTTTGCAGCTATAGCTGTAACAGTATTAGGTATATTCTTTGCTAAAGATATTTTCCGCCTTATTGACCTCCCTGCTGATGTACTTCCCGAAGCAGTACAATATTTTAAAGTCTATGCACTCGGGTTCGTTTTCTTTTTTGGTTTTCAGGGAACCAGTGCCATCATGCGCGGTCTTGGCGACTCCAAAACACCTTTTTATTTTCTTGGGGGTTCCACACTGATAAACATTGCATTAGATTTGATTTTTGTCCTTGTCTTCCATTGGGGAATTAAGGGGGTAGCTGCTGCTACGGTTATCTCACAGGCAGCTGCCTTTTTTGCCATTATTTTTTATATAAATCGTTACCACAAGTTCCTGGATTTTCACCCCCGGCGTATGCGATTCGACAAAGCTATTTTTAGAAAAAGCTTAAAGATAGGACTTCCTACAGGCTTTCAGCAAACCTTTGTAGCTGTAGGGTTTATGGCGTTATACCGTATTGTAAATATGTTTGGAACCTCTACTATTGCCGCTTACAGTGTTGCCATTCGTATTGACTCGTTTGCTGCCATGCCTGCCATGAACTTTTCGGCTGCACTCGCTACTTTTGTAGGACAGAATATTGGCGCCGGCAAAATGGAGCGAATTCACAAAGGCCTTGTCGCTACTCTGCTTATGGCCAATACGGTAGCTATTGTTATTTCTGTTTTGGCTCTGTTGTTTGCCGAACCACTTATGCAGATTTTCACCAAAGATGCCGGGGTTGTTGAAATTGGGAAACATTATTTGCTCATTGTCCCAATTTTTTACATGGTTTTTGCTACCATGTTCACCATAAATGGCGTCATGCGCGGTGCCGGCGACACTTTAATTCCCATGTTCTTTACTATTATATCCTTGTGGTTTGTCCGTATCCCGGCTTCTTACTTTCTCTCTTTAAAATTTGGCGCTATCGGCATCTGGTGGGGAATTCCCATAGCATGGTTTGTGGGGCTTACACTTGCCTTTTCCTATTACAAAACAGGCCGCTGGAAAACAAAAGCCGTGGTGAAAGGGGAGATATAAAAATTTTTGCTAAAAGATCGCTCTCCTAACAAATTGGAAATCTGAAATCTACAACATTAAGAGGAGTTGACTTATACCTTTTGAGATTTTCTATTGGACAATCTTTTTTTATGTTTGTAGTTATTATCTAAATCTTGCATACTTTAATATTTAAATAAATTTTATGAAAAGCAGAAAAATTCAGGCTGCAACAGCTTTTATTTTTATTGGAGCTTTGTTGTGGTTGGGGAGTTGTACACACCAACCGGGAGTGTATTACGACAACACCCCTAAAGTGAGTAATAACTGTTCAGCAGATACGGTTTATTTTCAAAATGACATTCAGCCCCTGCTCAATTCCACCTGTGCACTAACGGGTTGTCACGATGCCGTTACCGGCAAAGAAGGTCTTGTGCTGACAGATTATGCCGCTGTGATGAAAACTGGAGGTATAAATTTGCAAAATCCGGCCGAAAGTAAAATCTATCGGGTGTTGAGCAAAGGTGGAGACGATGTAATGCCTCCTCCGCCCGCCTCGCCGTGGAGTAGTATTCAACAAGCGGCCTTACTCACCTGGATAAGTCAGGGAGCGCTGAACAATGCGTGTGTGGATACGGTTTGTGATACTACGCAGGTAACTTTTGCTTCCAGTGTTGATCCCATTTTTCAGAATTTTTGTTACGGTTGTCACAGCAGTACCAATTCTTCGGGTGGTGTTGATTTAACCAACTTTAGCCAGTTGTTCATTCTCATAAACAACGGCTCCTTACTCGGTTCTGTTCGTCACGATGCCGGGTTTATTCCCATGCCGGTAGGTGGCAACAAGCTCAGCAGCTGTGCTATTGAAACAATTGCTATCTGGGTACGAGACACAACCCTCACGGGTGGTGGTGGCAGTCCGGTTGTTGACTGCTCTCCCGATACGGTTTATTTTAAAAATAAAGTTCTTCCGCTTCTGCAATCTAATTGCGCCATCACCGGTTGCCACGACGCAGCTACCCGTGCAGAAGGAATTCAACTAACCGACTATACCACTATTGTGAAAACAGGTGGTGTAGTGGCAGGAAGTCCTAATAGCAGTAAATTATATACCATTCTGTCAGCCGGCAGTGGTGATAAATCAGGTAATGCAACACAAGGAACCCAAGATGGTATTATGCCGCCGCCACCACGAGCCGCTTTCAGTACAGACCAAAAAAACCTTGTGAAAGACTGGATATTGCAAGGTGCTAAAGATAATTATTGCGATGCTGCCTGCGATACTACTAATGTAAGTTTCAAAAATAATATTTTCCCTGTCGTGGAAACGTATTGCCTTGGTTGCCACAGTGGTACAGCCCCGGGCGGAAATATTTATCTGCGAAATTATAACGACCTTGTAGCTGTAGCCAACAACGGAAAGCTTTGGGGCAGTATTAACTTTGTAAGCGGTTATTCGCCCATGCCAAAAAATGCCGCTAAATTATCAGCCTGTACATTAGCAACCTTTAAAATCTGGATAAACAATGGAACACCAAATAATTAAAAAAGGACTATTACTAATAATGTTTTTGGGATTACTGACACTCTCCTCTTGTTATAACGACAATTACCAGACCCTGTACCCATCGGGTACTTGCGATATTTCACAAGTGACATATTCCCAAGATGTCTGGCCGGTGATCAATGTACAATGTACTGGCTGCCATAGTGGTGCTGCTCCTTATGGAAACATCGCGTTGGAAAATTATAATGATGTGGTGGCTGTGGCAAAGAATGGAAAACTGCTAGGAAGTATTCGCTTCGATGCAGGCTTTTCGCCCATGCCCAAAGGGGGTGCCAAAATGAATAGCTGCGACATCTCCAAGATAGAGAAATGGGTAAAAGATGGGACGCCGAATAATTAGAATTTTTAATAAAAACACTTTTTAAAAGGATGAAAAAAGTTATCAAAATTACAGGAGTATTGTTTCTCGCTGCTGTTTTGGCTGCCGCCTATATCTGGTTCTTTGTTTACAACAAACCCCATCGCGATTTTGAAAAAGCAAAGCCGGTAATTGTTGAAAGCGCCCGGCAGGCCTATCAAAATTTTAAGGCAAACCCCAGAACTGCCGAAGCCGGGAAAGTCATTGAAATCTATGGTGTCCCATCAGGAATCGAACATTCCGATTCGCTCGTTGTGGTGGTCTTTGCTTTTCAAAAAGGGATGTTTGGTAATGAAGGTGTTCGATGCACCGTACTCCCTGATTACCGGAAGGAAGCAGCGAGGCTATCCCTCCACGACACTCTCTACATCAAAGGTTTTTGCTCCGGGTATAACGGCACAGATGTTATTCTCGAAGATTGTTCAATAATTCACAAATAAAAAATTATTAAATCATGAAAAAAATTGCTCTTTTTGTTTTTATTCTGCTGATGGCTAATGCCTCTTTCGCTCAGCGTTACCTCTCCAAAACAGGTAGCGTAAGTTTTTACTCTGATGCACCACTGGAAAAGATAGAAGCCCAAAACCATCAGGTTAACTGTGCGTTAGACACGCAATCCGGCTTTTTTGTTGTGAAAATCCTCATGCGCTCTTTTATCTTTGAGAAGGCGCTGATGCAGGAACATTTCAATGAAGATTATGTGGAAAGTGACAAGTTTCCCAATGCTTTTTTTAAAGGGGAAATTATTAATCTGAAAGATATCAAATTTTCCAAATCCGGTACCTATCCGGCAGTAATTGAAGGGCAAATGACTATTCACGGGGTTACCATGCAGGTAAAGACTGAAGGAACTTTTACCATCTCAAAAAACGGGATTTTAGCTCAAGCCAAATTCCCTCTGAAAATCGAAGATTACGGCATCTCTATCCCCGATATTGTTGCCGGTAAAATTGCCGAGAATATGGAGATAACCACGGATATTAAACTGAAACCTTTAAAATAATTATTTTGAAATGAATAGGAGGAGCCCCGACTATCTAAAGCTTGCGGCAAGTAATGATATCTCTTTTGTAAATGGACAAGCTTGCTCCATAGGGGTGGAGTTGCTTCAGCAGGCCTATTTTCTATATTCTCAAATAACTATCAAAAATTTATAGTACATGAAAAAAGCAGGAATCCTTATTCTCTTAACTATTCTGTTTACAGCACAACTTTTTGCTCAGGATACGCAGGGTAATTTAATGAATTTGTTTGACGAAACACCTCAAACCGTATATGCAGAAGCTACCTTTAAAACAACTCGTATCGTATTGGGACAAACCACAGTAAATCCCGGAAAGGGTAACCTGATTTTTGTCATACAACACCATTTTGGCTATGTAAATCAGGGAGCTTACGAATTTTTCGGTCTGGACCAGGCTACTATCCGTCTGGGATTTGAATATGGTCTCACCAATTGGCTTATGATAGGTGTCGGTCGCAGTTCCTATGGGAAAACCTATGATGGAAATATTAAAATGAAAATATTACGGCAAAGTACTGGCAAAAGGGTGATGCCTGTTTCCGTAAGCTATTTTGGCTCCGTGGGTGTCAATACATTAAGACAAACAGATAAAACCATCGATTATTATTTTTCCAACCGCCTGACTTTCCTGAATCAGGTATTAATTTCCCGTAAGTTTAACAAGCGTATCTCTCTGCAACTTTCACCCAGCCTTGTACACCGAAATCTGGTGGACACACCGGCTGACGATAATAATATCCTGGCTTTGGGTGGTGGCGGACGTTTTTTGCTAACAAAACATACCAGTATAGATGCTGAATACTTTTATGTATTATCTAAAAAGACAGCTGCAAATCTCCACAATAGTTTCTCTGTTGGCTTCAACATAGAAACAGGAGGGCATGTGTTTCAGTTGTATGTTTCCAATTCTCAGGGGATTATCGGACAGAATTTTATACCCGGAAGTGTTGGAAACTGGCTTAAAGGGGATGTCCTTATTGGCTTTAATATCACCCGGACTTTTGTGTTGCAGAAGCCCAAAGGTTTTCGGAAATCTTTCGATAGGTAAGCGGTATCCGTGGAAACCTTGGTGTTGATATAAACGGTTCCGGCGACATGACAATTCATGCTATCGACAAACTGGAAGCAACACTGGCCGGCTCCGGAGATTTGGACTATACCGGTAATCCGACTATTCTGAAAGTAATTGCTTCCGGTTCGGGTGAAGTTTACAAAAAGTAATCTGGATTTACCTTATTCTCCACTGTTGCAATAAAATACCTCCAATAATGAAAGCCAGTCCCACAAAGGTATAACCATGGATATTTTCGCCCACGGTATGACTTATCCAAAACAGGCCTAGAAAAGGAGAGAGATAAATCAGGTTGCTCACTTTGGCTGTGTCGGCAGAGTAGTTCAGCGCTTTTAACCAGATGACGTAAGTCAGACTCATCTCAAACGTACCGATGTAAAAACTGCCGATGAGTCCTTTTATGGTCGGAATAACAGGCCATCGTCCCTGTGCTGCAAAATAGATTGTCAGATAGATGATGCCGAAAATCATATTCAGCAGAATTTTGCCAGTTTCTTCCCGTGGGTCTTTCATGTTCAAAATCCAGTAAGCAGCCCAAAAGAATGCACTGCCTACCGCGAGTGCTACCCCCAATGGATTTGAAAATCTCAACAAAAAAGGATGCCCTCCGGTACTGATAATCAGTATCCCAATGAAGCTGACGGAAATAGCTCCTATTGCCCTGGCTTTTATCTTTTGCCCTAGAAATGGAATGGAGAAAAGTACCAGCACAATGGGCCAGATGTAGTTCAGGGCTCCTGCTACCTGTGCCTCCAGCAGCTGGTAGGCCTTGATGAGGACGAGGTAGTAGAGAAACGGATTGACAAATCCCATAAGGGCTGACGAGAACCATGCTTTTCGGGAAAGCGAACGAAAATGTATCGGCTTTTTGCCTGCCCAATTTAAAAAAGCCAAAACAATAATGCCACTCACCACTGCCCAAAATACAAGGTTGTCAACATCGAGATAACGCAGGGTGATCTTAAAAGCCGAACTGATGGTTGACCAAAAGAGAACGGCCAGCAAAGCAAGGGTGTAGGCTTTACGCTGTGATGGGAAAGTTTGCATACCTCAAAAATATAAAATATCCCAAGCTACAAAGTAAACACTCTTTATTCATCCTGTACGGCTACCACTTTCTTACGTGTAAAGAGCTGAAAAACAATCAGAAAAAGTGTGGCTACTAAAATAGAGGCAATACTTAACTCGGGCATAAGATTACCCGTAACAAGTAAGATACTTACGTAACCAACTCCCGAAATAAAACTGGCAAGGGCGGCCGCATTTGAGATCTTAAAGTGAAACGAAGCAATGGCCGCCGGAATAATTGTAAATCCCACACCTGTTATAAACAGAATGACATTGATAATACTGCGAAAATAAAAGGCTAGAACAAATCCGAGAAATGAAAAAAGGACAATAAAGATTTTAGTCTGCATTTTCAGGTTGTGCTGGGTAACTTCTTTTTTAGAAAAATGGGAAATATAATCTTTTGCCGCGCTGGAAGCGAGGACAAAAATAATGGTATCAGCCGAGCTCATAATAGCAGCAAAAAGCAACACCAGCCCGGCGCCGATAAACTTTTCAGGTACAAGAACTTTCAGCCCTTCGGCAAATGCATTACGCGGAGCAATGCCCGGTACCTGGTAATGAGCCGAAAGCCCCACAATGGTAATGGCAAAACCGGTAATTAGTACAAGGATTGCCGAGGCAATGAACCCTTTCTTTACCACTTTGTTACTTTTAGCGGCATATACCCGTTGCCAGTATTCGGCTGATTGAAAGATGATAAGGATACCGAAAAAGATAAAGGCAATGGTCATGGAGACACTCATATCGGAAAAATCTGTCATCTCTTTAGAAAAATGATGATTGCCTTTGATTAAAATATAAGCCAGCAGGATGAACAAAATAAACATGATAATGTATTGAAAGACATCTGTTTTTACTACCGATTTAAACCCTCCTGCAAAAAGGTAAATGGTGATTACCGTGGCAGAAGCCATAAGCGCAGTTTCGTAACTCCAACCACTGATATGAGAAAGAATACTACTTCCGGCAATAAACTGGTTTAGCAGCATCCCAAAATAGACCACAAACAATATCAGGGCGGAAGCCACACCTGTTTTTTTATTATATTTAAAATAAAACCAGTCGGAGAGGGTCAGGAATTGTTTTTTTGTACTGAACTTACGCAACTTAAGGGCATAAGGAATAAAAAACAGGAAGCCTGCCGCTGTTCCCACAAAGACGGCAATAGCAGAAATACCAAATTTATATACATATGCGGAGTAAGCCACAATGGCTGCTCCACCGATATAGCTGGCCACAACGGTTGACACAAATCCGAACAACCCGATTTTCCTGCCGGCAATCAGGTAATCTTCGTCTTTGTTGCCACGTGTACTTACCAGCCCGATGATAATACATACCAGAGCATAGGCTATCAGCATCATTAAATTCCAAAAAGATAGTTTCATGGGGTAAAATTGTAAACATCAGTAGCAAAGATATTAAAAATATAACTCCTTTTCTTTGCTGCGTAAGTTTGTATATTTATTCATACTTTCTATATGTTTACTGAGCTTTCATGGTCTTTTGCTAAATTAGATTTGTTATAAATTAACTATGAGACTTGTAAATATTTGAAAAGTAATAGAAATTCTAAAAAAAATGTTTTAGGTTTGAGCCGTTATTTGTTCATTAAAATTTGTAAAAGGTAAAAGGATTAGCAATTTTTAATTAAGCAAACATGCACTTTTATAGCTATCATCCCTGCGGGAATGGGGAAGCAAACAGGAGCAAGACAGCCTTAAAAAGACCGTCTTCAAGTAACAGGATATCCGCACTGAAAATAGGCTGGCAGTTACCTAAATTAAAGCTTGTTATCAGTATATTAATTTTTTTGTACCCAATAGTGAAGGTAAACGAATACCTTAATATAAACTGATTTATTAATTAAAACGAGTTAATCATGAGAAGATTTACTACACTGACTGTAGCATTGTTTCTTGCTGCAGGGCTGTACGCCCAAAACGTTATCCCGGGCGGCACGGAAACAATTAAATTAAAAGGATTTGTCAGTTTTACGACATTTATGCAGGATCAGTCGTTTAAATTTGGCAACGGCCAGGATGCGGAATGGGCTAATCCACCAGAATACACTACCAACAAATGGTTTAGTGGTTTTGATATAAGGAATACGCGCCTGACCCTCGTATTCAGTGGCCACAAAACCAAAGATCAGAAATGGACATATGGGGGAGTCCTCGAAACCGACTTTTTTGGCGGTTACCACGGAACGTCTCTGTTTGCTGCTCAAATGCCCATGATACGACTTCGGTTAGCTTACATGGATTTTGTTCATGATAATTTTAGGATTCGTTTGGGACAGGCCTGGACACCCATGTTTGGCAATGTGCCCACTTCGTTGTCTCACATTGCTTTTCCGTTGGGATATGGTAGTGCCGGTTTTGTAGGCTGGCGTTTTCCCGGAATTTATCTCTACTGGGGACTCAACGGCAAACAAAGTCCAGTTAAGATTCGTATGGATTTTGCTGTTTTCGCCGGCTCATGGAATGGCCCCGGCTCAAATACCGATTTTCTTACAGGCGGCAACTTCGGCTCTCCGCAAACCGAATTAAAATTTAATTTTATTGCTAAGACTTGGAAAGTTTATGTGGTTGGTCACGTTGACAAGAAAAACCTGACACCTGTAAATGTGGATAACAAAAACAATACTTTGACAGGCCTTGCTGCCGAAGTAGGTGCAAAATATCACGCAGGAGGATTCCTCATTCAGGGTAATATTTATACCGGCAAAAATATCGGACAACAGTTTGGTGCCATCACGCAAGTACAAGACACTGCGCTTGACCTTCGTTCCACAGGCGGTTGGGTACAGATAGGATATATGTTTGCTAAAAAGTTCGGAGTATATGCATTTTATGGCTCAGAAAAAGTTAATCATGATGACGCTGTGGCCGTTTTCTCCAATCCAAGAACCCAACACCATCTCTATAACTTCATGTTGAAATACAATCTGCGCAAAGCTGCCATTGGTCTCGAATGGTTGCACAGTAGCCTCACTTACGGTAAAACCGACTCGAACATCATGGGAAATCAGATATCACTTAGTGCCCTGTACAAGTTTTAACCACTGATATTTATTTTTTTTTCACTTAAAAATTTAAAAATATGGCTTCAATACTAATTATGGTTGTGGTATTCGGTGGATACCTTATTATGTACAGGGTTTACGGAAGGTTTATTGGAAACAAAATTTTCCGCCTGAGCGACAACAACAAAGTTCCCTCCGTTGAACTTGAAGATGGAGTGGACTTTGTACCCACCAGAAAAGAGGTGATTTTCGGACATCACTTTGCCTCCATTGCAGGAACAGGCCCTATTGTAGGTCCTGCCATTGCTGTTATCTGGGGCTGGCTCCCAGCCCTGATATGGGTTTTTGTTGGTTCCATCGTCATGGGTGCTGCCCACGACTTTGGCACTTTGATTCTTTCCATGCGTAACCAGGGAAAATCGCTTTCTGAATTTACGGCAAAATATATCAATACGCGGACAAAATACTTTTTGTTCTTCATTGTGTTTATGGAGTTGTGGATTATTGTGGCTATTTTCGGGCTGGTGATTGCTATCCTGTTTAAGATGTATCCTCAGTCGGTAATTCCGGTATGGATTGAGATACCTATTGCCATTTATCTCGGATATCTTGTTTATAAAAAAGGAGCCAATCTGATGGTTTGGTCTATAATTGCTGTGGTGGTCATGTACCTGACAGTAATTCTCGGAGCTTATGTCCCGTTGAGGATGCCTGCAGTATTAGGATTATCTCCTATTGCTATATGGACAATAATTCTACTAATTTATGCTTTTGTGGCTTCCGTGTTACCGGTAACCACTTTGCTGCAACCCCGCGATTATATTAATTCTCATGAGTTGATTGTGGCTCTCTCTTTACTTGTTCTCGGGGTCGTTTTCTCAGGAGTTGGTGGCAATCTGCATATTGTAGCTCCTGCCGTACGGCCACATCCGGCCGGTTCGCCTCCCATGTGGCCGTTCCTGTTTATTACCATTGCCTGTGGCGCCATTTCAGGTTTCCACGCACTGGTTTCCTCAGGAACTTCCTCCAAACAGGTGCGAAAAGAAACTGACTCCCTGTTCGTTGGTTATGGCTCTATGCTTATGGAAGGTTCTCTCTCAACCTTGGTAATTATTGCTACTACTGCCGGTATTGGCATGGGGTACATAGCCAAAGACGGTGCAATACTGACCGGTGTACAAGCATGGACACATCATTATGCTTCGTGGGCTGCTGCCGGCGGATTAAGTTCTAAAGTGGGTGCGTTTGTGGAAGGTTCGGCCAACATGATTGAAACTGTGGGTATTCCCAAAGTTATTGCCATGACCATCATGGGTGTATTTGTGGCTTCGTTTGCAGGTACCACGATGGATACGGCTACACGCGTGCAGCGTTATCTGCTTACCGAAACTTTTCCTAAAACCTTTAGAAATAAATATATCTCCACAGGTTTTGTCGTTCTCGTAGCCATGTTTTTGGTTTTCTCTTCCGGAGCAAACGGGAAAGGCGCTCTTGCCCTTTGGCCTTTGTTTGGTGCGGTAAATCAGACACTGGCAGCACTTGCATTGGTTGTGATAACTATCTATTTGAGAGGGCGGTCTAAATGGGGGTGGCTTATTACCGCTCTTCCGGCTGTATTTATGCTGACAGTATCTCTCTGGGCCACGATTGAGAACCAGTTTAACTTTGGGTCAAAACACAACCTTTTGCTTCAAATCCTAAATGCCATTATCATCATCAGTATGATTTGGGTGGCTGTGGAAGGTATTATGATTTTCTCCAAAACAAAGTTTTCACCTACATTAATGGATGAAGAACTTAAAAATGCAGCCTGATAAAATAGCAGGTTAATTTTTAATTTTGGCACTGTTCCCAAAAAGCGTTTTCTTTGTGGAAACTTTTTAGGAATAGTGCCTGTTTTTTCGCTTATGAATGCAAAAGAGACTTCAAAATTTTTACAAAAAATTTATTTTTGGCAGCTATTGCCCGCAGTGGTTTTCATTGCAATAGCCTATCTGCTGAGATATTATTTTAAACTATCCGATACGGAATCTGTTCCCAGCCTGACGGTTAGCGTTGTTGTTACCACACTTGCCGGCGTTGCCGGTATTGCAGCTCCGGTTTTTTTCCGTAGCTATTTCGTGTATAAAAACAGAGATAAAAAGCAAATTCTGCCGGATGACTTTCTCAGTTTTGAAAGGTTGTTGCTGACTACTGCTTTAATGTCACCTTATTTTCTCATTATTTCCATTTTGATAAACATGAACGAAACGGCTAACATGCTGATTGCCCTGTTTGCGCTTTATGCAGTGTACTATTATTTTCCCACGGAGAAAAAGGTGCGTTTCGAAATGAAAATTTTCAGGATAAAGCCAACAAATAGTGAGGAATAGCTTATGGTAGTCGGAAATTTATTCAAAAAACTGCTGAGAAAAGCAGGCCAAAGCTGGGCTTTTTACAAAGAAGCTTCTGCTGCCACTGCCGTTGAAACACTGGAAACAGAGTTGGGTGAGATGGAAAATATTTTCGGGTTGCTGGTGCTGGGGTCGTTTATCGGATTTCCTTCGCCTCCCATGCAAATCACGCTGGATCTGCTTCCCGAAATGGAAAAACACTTTGTGCTGATGCTCAACAAAGTGGATACAGCACAAAGCCCTATTTCCAGCTTGTTGTCAACGTTTGACGTGATGTAAGCTATGGACAAAGCCACGAAAAATATCTTTTTTCTCGGAAAAGGCGGAGTGGGGAAATCCACTTCATCGGCGTTAACCGCTTTACAGTTGGCTGAAAAAGGAAAAAAAGTCCAGCTGGTTTCGCTGGACCCTGCACACAACCAAAGCGATATTTTTGACAAGAAATTCTCGGAAAGAGCGTTAAAAATTAACGAAAATCTTACGGTGAAAGAGGTAGAAATCGATGTGTGGGTTAAGAAATATCTTTCCGACATACAGTTTCAGGTAAAACGTTCTTATTCTTATCTGACGGCCTTTAACCTTGAGAACTATCTTGACATTATTAAGTATTCACCAGGCATTGAAGAGTACGCCCTTTTAATGGCTTACAAAAGCATCCGTCAAAAAGCTAAAGACGTGGACTACATTATTTTCGATATGCCTCCTACGGCACTTACGCTGAAATTTCTGACACTACCGCATTTGTCGCTCCTGTGGTTAGATAATCTGATGGTTTTGAGAAATAAAATTATCGAAAAACGGCAAATCATCACAAAAGTTAAATTCGGCAAAAAGGAGATTGAAACAGATAAGATTCGTAACAAACTCAACCAGCAAATCAAGGAATACAAAGAGATAAAAGCCATTTTTGAGAACACAGAAAAAACCTATCTGAACCTGGTGCTTAATACCGACAAACTCTCTTTTTCAGAATCGGAGTTGATTGTGAATAATTTGTCCAAATTTAATATTTCGATTAAAAATATTTTTCTCAACAAGTATCACGACAATTTCGACACCACAATTATTCAGGAAAAATATAAGGATTGTGGCTTTCAGGTGTTTCCCGGAAGCGAGCATCCACTGCTTGGAATTCCTGTTTTGCGGCGCTATTTACATCACCTGCCTTCATTTATTGAGTTATAGGGCAATACAAAGAAGAATTGCCTTCCAATTTGTTATTGTTTTATTGTGCCCACGCGGGGAAACTACCCATGTGGATATTAAAAACATGCGGGGCATAATAGTAAGTAAACAGCGCAATAAAAATGGTAGCTATGATGTTCAGTACAAAACCCGTTTTAGCCATTTGTGCCACGGAAATTTTATTAGAGCTGAAAACGATAGCATTGGGCGGTGTGGCTACCGGGAGCATGAAAGCCATGGAAGCAGCAATGGTAGCCGGAATCATAAGGAAAAGAGGATCTATTTTCAACGATACTGCTAACCCTGCGAGGATAGGCAACAATATTTGAGTTGTGGCAGTATTGGAGGTTAGCTCCGTAAGCATTACCATGATAAATGAAACGGCAAGAATCACCACCAAAGGATGGGTGCCTCCGATGAAACTCAAAGAATCACCAAACCAGGCTGAGAGCCCGGAATCTTTAAACCCTATGGCCAGGGCAAAGCCGCCACCGAATAGCAAAACAATACCCCAGGGAATTTTTTTAGAAAATTCCCAGTTCATGATGGCCGTTCCTTTTTCTGATTTTGAAGGAATAAAATAGAGTAAACAAGCCATAAAAATAGCGATAGTTCCGTCGTTAAAATAGTGTGGATGCGAAAACAGGCCGGACCATCCATGAATGGTGAAACTGCCTATCGTAATATTCGACCGGGTCATCCAAAGAATAGCCATAATTACAAAATCGGCCAAAACAATCCATTCTTCAATGGCGAGCCTACCCAGCAAATGGTATTGTTCCCGAAAACTGCGCTGGTCAATGGCATCCATCGACCCCTTTGCCGGTTTGTAAAGCAAATACAGATAAATCCATACAACTAAAAATAGAATAACAGCCAATGGGAAGGCAAAGAAAAACCAGGTGGCAAAACTAATTTCCGGACCTTTGGGAAACATAATGGCAAACACTTTGGTAAACATAGGATTAGGCGGCGTTCCTACCAGTGTGGCAACACCGCCAATGGAAGCGCTGTAAGCAACGCCGAGCAACAACCCGACTGTAAATTTGTCAGCGGATTTCTTATCCATGGTTTCGCTCAGCTCTTCAATAATGGAAAGCAGGATGGGAATCATCATCATGGTGGTAGCTGTGTTGGAAATCCACATCGACAGAAAAGCAGTGGCCAGCATAAAACCCAGCAATATCTTCAACGGACTTGTTCCTGTAAACATAAGGATACGTATGGCAATTCGCCGGTGCAGATTCCAGCGTTGCATGGCAATGGCCACAATAAAACCACCCACAAAAAGAAAAATAATATCATTGAAGTAAACGGAAGAGACCGTTTTGCCATTCATAATGCCGAGCAAAGGATATAAAAATACGGGAAGCAGGGCTGTAATGCCCAGCGGGGCAACTTCGAAAACCCACCACACAGCCATGAGCATGGCCACGGCAAGTGTAGCCGTTGCCGCAGGCTTTTCAGGGACAAGATTTACGAATAACAGGATAGCAAAAAAGACAACAAGTCCCAAAGCAAAACCTGTGGGACGTATCCACTTCTTCATATTTGCGACGCGATCAGACATGATACAGGGCTTTTGGTGTTGCAAGATAGTTAATTTCAATTCAAATCCTCACTATCGTACTACTTTAGAAACATTTAAAACAAATAAAACCGCATCTTTTCCTTACTTTTGCACTCTTTTTCTGAAATTAATTAAGTTATCTCAATATGAAAAAATTAGCTGTTGTTGCTTTTGGCGGAAATGCATTACTCAGAGCAGGCCAAAAAGGAACCATCGACGAGCAGGAAGCCAATGCTTATGAGGCAGGCAAGAAATTGCTGAAGCTCATGAAAAGGAAATATAATTTCGTGCTTACGCATGGTAACGGCCCGCAGGTTGGAAACATCATGCTGGCTAATGCTGCCGGCAAGCAGGTTTACGGAATTCCTGAAATGCCCATGGATGTGTGTGGCGCTTATTCTCAGGGATTTATTGGATATATTTTGGAACAGCAACTTCGTAACGTGCTCATGAAAGAAGACAAAGACCGCGATATTATTACTTTGATTACCCAGGTGCTGGTTGACAAAAACGATCCGGCATTTGTAAATCCTATCAAGCCGGTTGGACCATACTACCCCAAAGATGAAGCGGAAGCCATTATGAAAACTTCCAAAGCTGTTTTTAAAGAAGATGCCCGTGGCCGTGGTTGGCGCAAAGTAGTAGCTTCCCCCAATCCCATGATGATTTTTAATCAGAAAACCATAGAAAAAATTGCCCGCGAAGGGCACATCGTCATTGCTGTTGGCGGAGGTGGAATTCCCTGCTTCTACGTGGAAGAGAATAAATTGCAGGGCATTGATGCAGTCATCGACAAAGATCTGGCTTCTTCAAGGCTGGCCGTGGGTATCAGAGCCGACAAACTTTTTATCCTGACTGATATTCCCAAAGTATTTATTAATTTTAACACGCCCCAGGAAAAAGCCATCGACAAGATGAGTCTTACCGAAGCCAGACGTTATCTGTCAGAAGGTCAATTCGGCGAAGGAAGTATGGCACCCAAAGTACGTGCTGCCGTTAATTTTGTGGAAAGTACAGGAAAAGATACCATTATCACCGAAACTGATTTGCTCGGTGTGGATAACGGGGGCACCCGTATTACCATGGTATAGCCCTTGTGTGGTACTATAGAAAAACCTGCCGAATTTTTTCGGCAGGTTTTTTTATGGATAGGAAAATTTGAATCACCATTTGAGTCATATATTGAACTCAGGTTATCTTTCCGTTTACCACATGGCCATCGTAATCGCTAACAGGCAGGCAGGGACAAAGGTTTCGGTCACCAAAGGTATCATCTACCTTGGCTACCGGGGTGAAATACTTGTCTTCACGAATCCATTCCAGTGGGAAAGCCGCTTTTTCGCGACTATAAGGCAGGCTGTATTCGCTGGTTATGACCATTTCAGCCGTATGGGGTGCATTATAAACTACGTTATTTTTACGTTCGGTTTTTTCTTCTTCGATATCGCGGATTTCTTCGCGAATGGCTTTCATGGCTTCCACGAAACGATCCAGCGCTTCTAACGGCTCACTTTCCGTTGGCTCTACCATGAGAGTTCCATGTACCGGAAAGGCTACGGTGGGAGCATGAAAACCATAATCCATCAGCCTTTTGGCAATATCAATAACTTCGATACCGGCTGTTTTACTGAAAGCGTTGCAATCCAGAATCATCTCATGACCAACCCGGCCATTTTTGCCGGTAAACAGAATAGGATAAGTCTCTTTCAGCTCTTCTTTCAGATAGTTGGCGGTGAGAATAGCCATTTTTGTGGCTTCCTTCAACCCTGTTTTCCCCAGCATCTTCAGGTAACCGTAAGAAATCAGCAGGACAAGCGCACTGCCGTAAGGGGCAGATGAAACTGCAGTAATCCCTTCTTTTCCACCTGTTTTTACAAAGATGTGCTTGGGCAGGAATGGCTTCAAATGAGCGGCTACGCCAATGGGGCCAACTCCGGGGCCGCCACCACCATGAGGGATGCCAAAGGTTTTGTGCAGGTTCAGGTGGCAGACATCAGCTCCGATAAAGCCGGGGTGAGTAAGCCCTACCTGGGCATTCATGTTGGCTCCGTCCATGTAAACCTGTCCCCCATGGGAATGGATAATTTCAATAACCTCACGGATGCCTTCTTCAAAAATGCCATGTGTGGAAGGGTAGGTGACCATCAGTGCTCCGAGGCTGTCTTTATGTTCTTCCGATTTTTGGCGCAAGTCGTCAATGTCGATGTTTCCGTTTTCATCGGTTTTTACCACCACCACCTTAAAACCGGCCATCACGGCACTGGCAGGATTGGTGCCGTGTGCTGATGCCGGAATAAGGCAGATATTACGCTGTTGCTCTCCACGGCTGTGGAGATAAGCCCGGATAACCATCAGCCCGGTGTATTCGCCGGCAGCTCCTGAATTGGGCATAAATGACATAGCTTCAAAGCCGGTTATAGTACACAAAACACCTTCCATTTCCTTAATAATGGTCTGATAGCCTGTGGCTTGTTCCATAGGGACAAAAGGATGAATATCGGTAAACTCAGGCCAGCTCACAGGCATCATCTCCGAAACGGCATTCAGCTTCATGGTACAGGAGCCCAGTGGAATCATGCTGCGGTTCAGCGCGAGGTCTTTGTTTTCCAGTGATTTCAGATAACGCATTATCTGCGTTTCAGAATGGTATTTTTTAAACACTGGATGCATCATGAAATCGCTGGTGCGTTGCAGGTTTTCAGAAATGGCCACCGTCTTATTTTGTACTGCTTTACTGAATGCCACCGGCTGTAGCTGTGTATCTGCCGCACCGGCCAATACAGAAACAATTTTTTCAATGTCTGCTTCGTTGGTGGTTTCATCTATGCTGATACCTATATGTTTTTCATCGGCATAGAGAAAGTTTATCTCATTTTCCAATGCTTTGGCACGAATGAGCCCACTGTTCACATTACCGGGGATTTCAAGATATAGCGTGTCGAAATAAGCACTATTTTGGTTTTGATAGCCGTATTTTTTGAGAACTTCGGCCAGGTCAACGGCGAAAGAGTGAATCCGGACTGCAATTTCGGTCAGGCCATCTTTACCGTGATAAACACCATAAAAGCCGGCCATAATGGCGAGTAGAGCCTGTGCCGTACAGATATTGGAGGTGGCTTTCTCCCGTTTGATATGTTGTTCGCGGGTTTGCAATGCCATGCGCAACGCAGGCTTACCGTTTACATCTTTGGAAATACCGATAATACGACCGGGCATCTGCCTTTTGTAAGTTTCTGTTGTAGCAAAATAAGCGGCATGCGGACCGCCGTAACCCATAGGCACACCAAAACGCTGTGAGGAGCCGAATACCACATCTGCGCCCCATTCACCGGGTGGCTTTAACAAGGTAAGACTCAGCAGGTCGGCAGCTACTGCAAGTGGAATATTCTTTTCTTTGAGTTGTTTGGCCAGCGGAGAGTAATCATGGATTTGTCCATCCCTGTCGGGATATTGAATCATACATCCAAAGACATTGTCGGATAATTCAAATTTGTTTTCCGGAACAATGAGCAAATCGATGCCGCGCGACTCTGCCCGGGTTTTCAGTACCTCAATGGTCTGTGGAAAGAGCTGCTTGGAAACAAAAAAAACATTGGCTCCGGCTTTGGCGAGTGCGCGGGGACGGGCGTGATAGAACATCAGCATGGCTTCGGCAGCAGCTGTGCCTTCGTCCAAAAGGGAAGAGTTGGCCAGTGGAAGGCCTGTAAAATCGGACACGATAGTCTGGAAGTTCAGTAGCGCCTCAAGGCGCCCCTGGCTAATCTCAGCCTGATAAGGCGTGTAGGAGGTGTACCAACCGGGATTTTCAAACACATTGCGCATAATGACAGATGGCACAATGGTGTTGTAATAACCCAGGCCGATATAAGTCTTGAAAATTTTATTTTGGATTGCAATTTGCCGGACGTGTTTCAGGTAGCTGTATTCATCCATGCCTTCCCCGAGGTCAAGGTCGTTTTTAAGACGAATATTGGATGGAATGGTTTCGTCGATAAGCTGGTCAACCGAAGAGAGTCCCATTTTTTCGAGCATATGTTTCACATCCTCGTTTTGGGGTCCGTTATGACGGGTTAAGAATTTATTTTGAACCATATTTTTATTTTTATAAAAGCTGTAAAAGGTTAATTATAAGAAAGACTACAGGGCGGACCTGTTTCTTTATCGTGTCGTAAAAGTAAGAACAATTTTGCTATCTGTTTATTTTATAACACTTTATTTTCCGGGGTTTTCAATAATTTATAAACAATTTGCAAAAGTTTGCCTGTCAGTACATATGACAGCTACGCCCGGGGGGTTTACAGCGGGTTCGTACAGGTAGATTGCTGGTAATCAGACAACAAAAAAAGGAGACTCAACCGAACCTCCTTTTTTTAACAATTGAAAAAATGATTATTCGTTAATTCTCATTTTATAGAATGTCCGATAAACAAAATAGAGCGCTATTACGAGGAAAGCAAGTCCGAAATAAGGCGCCATATGGCGAAAATGTTCGGAAATGGATATTTCCATAGCAAGCAATCCAAACAGCGTGCTAAATTTAATTACAGGGTTTAACGAAACGGAAGAAGTGTCTTTGTAAGGATCTCCCACCGTATCGCCCACTATGGTAGCATCGTGCAGTGCGGTTCCTTTTTCCTGCAAGTCCACTTCAACTATTTTCTTGGCGTTATCCCAGGCACCCCCGGCATTGGCCATAAATATGGCTTGATACAAGCCAAAGAAAGCAATAGAAAGTAAGTAACCGACAAAGAGGGAAACAGGTGCCGAGTTTGTGATGATATCTATTTTAGTCATACCCGGTGTCAATCCGGATGGGGCAGCCAGGAATGCAAAAGCCAATGCAAAGGAAAAAAGTGCAAAGAAAATGTTCCACATCCCTTTCTGCGCATAAAGTGTACAAATCTTAACCACCTCTTTGGATTTACTGATATCTGCTTTTTTCTCGGCGCCAAGGTCAAGGTTGATATTATTTTTGATGTATTCAGTAGCTCGAGCGGCACCGGTTGTAACAGCCTGGATAGAAGCTCCTGTAAACCAATAAACCACAGCCCCGCCCGCGAGGAATCCAAAAATAGTAAAAGGATTCAAAAGGTTGAGTACGTCAGTGGGGTTTACTCCCAGCTGTTTATGAATAACCAGAATTAATGAAAAAATCAGCGTGGTAGCACCAACTACAGCCGTACCAATCAGTACCGGTTTTGCCGTGGCTTTAAACGTGTTTCCTGCACCATCATTGGCTTCAAGATAATATTTTGCTTTTTCAAAATCAGGTTTGAAACCAAATTCCTTTTCAATTTCAGGAGTAACTTCTTCTTTGTTTTCTTCAATCAGCGAAAGTTCATAAATCGATTGTGCATTGTCGGTAACCGGACCATAACTGTCAACGGCAATGGTAACAGGCCCCATGCCTAGGAAGCCAAAGGCCACCAGTCCGAAAGCAAAAATGGAGGGGTAAATCATAAAATCGCCCAAACCAAAAGTACTGGCATAATAGCCGATAAACATCAACAACAGGAAAACCATCCCCTGCCAGAACGCTGAAAAGTTACCTGATACCAGTCCTGAGAGAATATTTAATGAGGCACCTCCTTTTCTTGATGCTTCAACCACTTCTTTAACATGGGCTGACTTAGGGCTGGTAAATAATTTGGTAAATTCAGGAATAAGGGCAGCGCCTAAAGTTCCGGCGCTGATAATAACTGATAAAACAATCCACATATTATGTGGTAGTGAATGGATAGTAAAATAACTGACAATAAATGTAGCAACAATGGAAAGTATGGAAGTAATCCAGATGAGGGAAGTCAGCGGAGCTTCAAAATCAATGTCATCGGCATCACGGTATTTTACTTTGGTAATAGCATCGTTTATCCAGTATCCCACAACAGAGGTTATAATCATAATCACACGGATAACGAAAATCCAGGTAAGTAGTTCAATTTGATAATCAAGATGTTTTTTGGTTATTGCCAAAACGATAAAAGTAATCAAAGCGACACCGGTAACGCCGTAAGTTTCAAAACCGTCAGCTGTGGGCCCTACGCTGTCGCCTGCATTGTCACCTACACAGTCGGCAATGGTTCCCGGATTTCGCGGGTCATCCTCACCAATTTTAAAGATCACTTTCATGAGGTCTGATCCCACATCGGCAATTTTCGTAAAAATACCGCCGGCAATTCTCAAAGCCGAAGCTCCCAGCGACTCGCCAATAGCAAAGCCGATAAAACTGGCTCCGGCATATTCACCCGGAACAAATAACAGGATAATGGTCATCATGGTAAGCTCTAAGGATACCAGCATAACGCCGATACTCATTCCGGCCTCTAAAGGAATGGTGTGTAATTTGAGTGGCTTTCTTTCCAGCGAAGCAAAAGCCATCCGGGAGTTGGCCAGCGTATTCATTCGGATTCCGAACCAGGCAACGCTGTACGATCCCAAAATACCAAGAACCATCCAGCCTAAAATCATCAACACACCTCCGACTCCGAAATCTCCTCCCGAAAGAAAGCCGAAATAGAAAGCAACGATAACACCGACTATGGCAAAAAGAATGGCAAGAAACTTACCCTGCTGAATGAGGTAAATTTTACTCGTCTGGTAAATTATGTCAGCCACTTCGAGCATCGAGCGATGAGCGCCGATTTTTTTTACTTTCCTATATTGGTGTAAACCAAACAGTAAGCCGGCAAAAGTTACCAGAAACGTCCAATAAAGAATGGTTTCATTTTTCATGCCATCGGGGATCACCAAATCCGCCTCACTGGCCATCGAGAATGCCGGAATACTAAATACGGCAATCAAGGATAGAATTTTTTTCATGTTAGATGATTTTTTTGAATAACTTGATTTAAAACGTTTGCATTAGAGGGTACAAATATAGAAATTCACTTTAATGAAAGTAAGCTTTTGACGAATTGTTAATAATATTTTTAATAAGGCAGACTTTGTAAAATCTATTATTCTTTGATTAACAATTATTTGTGGATAAATTTAGTTTGTTTATAAATAACAGTGGCGATAGTTGTTAATAAAACCCCTGAAAATATCTTCATCTCAGGGTGTTGATAACCGAATTATGTATAATTTTATTTGCTCGAAAAAGAATGAAAGTTAAACATGAAGAAAGTTGAGATGTTTGTGGCGGGAATGTCATATAGTCAATCGCAAAGCGGGGCTTATGCCTTATTTCTAGGGGTTGTGGGAGAAGACAAACGGTTACCGATTATTATCGGAGGCTTCGAAGCGCAGGCCATAGCCATTTTTTTGGAAAAGATGAAGCCGCAACGCCCTCTTACACACGATTTATTTAAAAAATTTGCCAGCGGATTTGATATTCACCTGAAGGAAGTAGTAATCAATAAGTTTGAAGAAGGTATTTTTTATTCTAAACTGGTCTGTGAGAAAGATGGTAAAATTGTAGAAATCGACAGCCGTACGTCTGATGCAGTTGCCCTGGCGCTTCGTTTTGACTGCCCGATTTATGCAGATGCAGTCATTGTTGAAGAAGCCGGCATCGTGATTGAAGAATCTGATACGGAACCTGAAGTAGAAGAAAAAACTGGAGAAAAGCATGTGGGGGCATCCTCATCAAGCTATGCTTATGAAGATTACCTTCTGGAAGAGTTGGAAGACCTGCTTAGAAAGGCTATCGAAGAAGAAAACTATGAGGAAGCTTCCCGTATTCGTGATGAAATAAAAAATCGTAAAGAGAAACTTTAGACGAGTATCCTGGTCCCGGACGGAATGAGCATCCTTGAATTAAATTAAATTATGAGACAATATCTAAACTTATTGCAGCATGTGGTAAATAATGGTGCGAAGAAAGATGACCGTACCGGCACCGGCACCAAAAGTGTTTTCGGCTACCAAATGCGTTTTGATTTAAACGAAGGATTTCCACTGCTGACCACCAAAAAGCTCCACTTGAAATCAATTATTTACGAGCTGCTGTGGTTTTTGAAAGGTGAAACAAACGTGAATTATCTCCATGAGCATGGCGTAAAAATATGGGATGCCTGGGCTGATGAAAATGGCGATTTGGGTCCGGTATATGGCGCCCAGTGGCGTAACTGGAATAATGAAGGGATTGACCAGATAAAAATTGCTGTGGAGCAGATTAAAAATAACCCGAACAGCCGTCGTATCATTGTTGCGGCCTGGAATCCGTCGGTTTTGCCGGAAACGGGAAAAAGTTTTAGTGAAAATGTGGCTGCCGGAAAAGCTGCCCTTCCTCCCTGCCATGCCTGGTTTCAGTTTTATGTGGCCAACGGCAGGCTTTCATGCCAGCTTTACCAGCGGAGTGCTGACATTTTTCTCGGCGTACCTTTCAACATTGCTTCGTATGCGCTGCTTACGATGATGATGGCTCAGGCCACAGGATTACAGCCTGGCGATTTTGTCCATACACTCGGGGATGCTCATATTTATCTGAACCATCTGGAACAGGTTGACTTGCAACTATCGCGTAAACCCCACCCATTGCCAGTAATGGAACTTAACCCGGAAGTAAAAGATATTTTTAGCTTTTCATACGATGATTTTACATTGAAAGATTACCATCCTTATCCGCATATTAAAGGAGATATTTCGGTTTGAATGGTGAATGGTGAATGGTGAATGGTGAATGGTGAATGGTGAATGGTGAAAGAAAAAAGAAAAGGAAAAATAAATGAGTGAAAAAAAAATATCCATTTTTGTGGCTATTGCTGAAAATTATGCTATTGGTAAAGATAACGACCTTCTCTGGCATATCTCGGAAGATCTGAAACGGTTTAAACGTCTTACCAAAGGCCATTTCGTGGTCATGGGAAAGCGGACTTACTTTTCACTTCCCATAAGGCCACTACCTCACCGGACAAATATGCTGATTACCGATGTTGTAGGGGAACAGATAGACAACTGCCTGATGGCTTATTCCATTGAAGATGCCATTGAGAAGATGGATACTGAAAAGGAGAATTTCATTATCGGTGGCGGCTCCATCTACCGCCAGTTTATGCCCTATGCCCAAAAGCTTTACATTACCCGTGTACACAAAGATTTTGAAGCGGATACCTTTTTCCCGGAAATCTCTCCTGATGAATGGAAATTAACAGAAAGCCAACTTGTGGACAATGACCCGCAAAATGATTTCTCCTATTCTTTTGAGATTTACTTAAAGAAATAGTTACCCAATAACTTTGAGTCCACTCCGAAAAGTAAATACGTTCATAAACATCTGAAAACAAGTAATATATTTGTTTGATGCTAAAAATAATTTACTTATCTTAGCAACGCATTA
>VAPG01019269.1_pt1 | contig 39346 bp, 30 predicted proteins | sample 3393851 | NCBI WGS metagenome assembly VAPG01 (sample SAMN08290438, study PRJNA428436) | hydrothermal vent metagenome | isolation source: Deep-sea hydrothermal vent chimney | place: Atlantic Ocean: South-mid Altantic Ridge | depth 2194 m m
GAAGCAATTTTCTTCCGACTTCCGGCTTCTGACCTCTGACCACCTGCAATAATAATTACATAATACATCAATCTTCCACTAAATTCGCAGTAGAACCATTTATTCAGGTAATTGATAAACTGAATATTCGATTGTTCACTTTTTGAAAATTCAAAATTGAGGCATAATGGACAAAAAGGAGGCTCAAAAGTCTGTTAAGCCAAATTTGAAAATTATACCGCTTCTATTGTAAAATACAAAAAATGAGAGCAGCATAATCCAGCCATGCGTTCGGCATGGTTCGGCTATACCTGAATTTTAAAATGTAAATTCAAGTAGCCTCAGTATATTTGGGATTTACAGTTTTATTGTTTTTGTGATTTTATCCCTGTTAAATATAAAAAGCGGGAGACTTTTATATATCGTAAAATTCGACATAGAACTTGGTTTACTAACTTATTTTTCTAAAAAGCGAATAAACGTATGGCCTTTCTGCCCCCGTAGGCATGGTGTATATGTAATCAAAACTGCCTGTCAGCTCAAAATCATCTCCAAGCTTTTCGGCTAACATTTCCCGACTGTATCTATGTATTGGAAGGCCTGAACATTTTGTAGCATCACTTAGATTGAACTCTGCAAAAAGAGCAAAACAACCTTCTCTAACTTTACTTTTAAGTAGTCTGAAATAAGTATTCCAATCTTTTTATTCTGTGAAGAAATGAAGTACTACTCTGTCTATCCAAAAATCGACGGGGGGATATTTTTCAGGTGAACAGGATTGGTTAAATTATCCACAATCCACGTGATTTTATCTCCTTCATTTCCAAGGCCGGCTTTCAGCTTGGTCAGGCTGTTGTTACTTATGTCTGTTGCAATTATATTCGTGTAACCCATTAATAAAAAGAAACTCAATCAGAGTTGTCGTTCCTGCACCAACATTTAAGATGACCAAATCGGGAGATAAATTACATTTATCAATCAGACAAATTGACTCTTGTGGAAAATCTTCGTACCAGCCTAATTTCTCATTGGCATAACTTTAATACGCTTTATTAATACGCTTTATTCCAATGCTCTTTCAGATTAACCTCTGTTTTCTGTGCCGGAGTGATGCAACGTCCTTCTCACTGTTGCCTATACCACAATGCTCTCCTTTCACAACAAATCCTTTTTAATCCGTTCAAACTCCTCTTTCGTAATCTCTCCCTTTGCGTAGCGCTTTTTTAGAATTTCGAGAGGCGTTTCTCTGGATTCTGAGGGATGGTTATCCTTGTAACGGTAATACCAGGATGGGCTGTAGCCACATCTGCCAAAAAAGAGAAAAATGAATAAAAATAGTACCACTAACATGATGAGTGGAAAAATCCACATCCCACCCATCCAAAAATTTTCTGTCCACATAAGCTTTTGTTTTTAAGATTTGTTTAATTCATTTCTTGCAATAGTTTCAGGCATTGCCATCATTAGTGGCAGGTCTTCCGGTTTCATCATCTTCTCCATTCGTGTTCTCATAAAATCTTTTATGGTAAATACGTTTTGATTAATCAATATTGTTTTTGCCTCAAAAATACATATCTTTTTGATGGGCTTACTTTTTAACTGGCACAACAGCTCAATTTTGATACATCTTTTCCAAACGTTATGGCTGCAAGTTTAATACCTTCTCCCAAGGTAAGATAAGGATAGAGGTTTTCGGCAAGCTCGGCTACCGTTATGCCATATTTTATGGCCATGCTCAGCGCCTGTATCAGCTCGCCGCCCTCGGGAGCAACAATCCGGGCGCCGATGAGCTTGTCAGTTTCACTGTTGCGGATGAGTTTGATAAATCCGCGTGTGTCGCGGGCGGCAATGGCTCTCGGAATATCCTTTAATTCCAGCTTGGAGACTTCAAAAGGAATATTTTGTGCTTCTGCCTGAGCTTCGTCCAAACCTGCTCCGGCCACTTGCGGGTCGGTGAAAACCACCCAGGGAAGCGCTGAATAATCTGTCGTTTTTCCTTTTCCCATAAAAGCATTTTCAACGGCAATTTTCCCCTCAAAAGCAGCGGTGTAAACATACGCCGGGGTGTTGGCCACATCGCCCACAGCATAGATATTTGGAATGTTGGTCTCCATCTTCTCATTCACTGCGATATGGCCGTTTGGTGCAAGTTGCACACCTGTATTTTCCAATTTTAGCTTTCGTGTGTTGGCTTTGATACCGGTTACCACAACAATTTTTCCCGGCTCAAGAATTTCAGTGAGCGAGCCGTCGGGACGTTTGGCATGAATAATAGTATCGCTCCCTTGTTTTTCAAATTTTACAGCCCTGAAGTTTGGCATGATTTCAATGCCTTCACGACGCATATGCTTTTCTAATTCTTCGCTGATGTCAGACGTTTGGGTTCTCAATATACGGTCGGTGAACTCGATGATGCGTACCCTGATGCCGAGGCGATTATATGCCATGGCTATCTCACAACCGATATAACCAGCTCCCATAATCGTCAAACTTTCAGGCTTTTCTTCCATGTCAAATAAAGAAATATTGGTGAGGTATTCGATATTATTCAGCCCTTCGATATCCGGAATATGGGTACTTGCTCCTGTAGCAATCAGGAATTTCAATGCGGTGTATGTCTCTTTGTCATCTACCCGGATGGTTTTGTCATCCACAAATTCTGCCCAGCCGTTTACCAAAGTCAGATTCTCGAAATCACCCACCACGTCCATGTATTTTTTTTGTTGTAAGGTGGCGACTAATTGCTTTTTGTCTTTGATAACCTGTGCAAAATTAAGGTCAGCGCCTTTTGGATGTACTCCCTGAAAATTGGAATGTGAAGCGTTGTAAATGGTTTCGGCGGTACGGATGAGCGTTTTGGAAGGGAGACAACCCACATTTACACAGGTCCCACCAAAATCCAGACCTTCGTTTACCATGAGTGTGTTGATGCCCAGGCTTTCGGCTTTTATGGCTGCTGAGAATGCTGCCGAGCCGCCGCCTACAATGATTAAATCATAATGCTTTTCAGGCGTCTCGTCTTTGGATATTATTTCATTGACGACCTGATAGTGTATGGTATCATTAATCGTTTTAATAATTTCCTCTTTGGAAATTATATTCTCGTCAAAAGTGAATATCCCATTTCCTTTTGGGTAAGAAACCTTCTTTTCCAGGATACCTGCTTTGCCCTTAAATTGCCTCTCAATAGTTGCGGCACAATTGTCGCAGGTCATTCCTCTGATTTTAAAAGTTACAATTTTCATCTGTTTATATTTTTATACTTTATTGCTTACCAAATGTTTGTATTTCACGCAAAGACCGCAAAAAGGAATTTACGCAAAAAGCGCAAAGCGTTTTAATTATCTCTTCCCGCTTGAAGCGGGACAAGTTGTGTGTTTAAAACCAATCATGGAGGTTTCATGTTCTTATCTTTTTGGATTAAATATCTTTTTCAATAAAATTAGTTTCCCAAAGGTTTTTCCACCACTTTATAGCTGGTGGCATCAATAGATTTGATAATTTTATCAGCTGATGTTTTTGACTTGTCAAATTTCACTATTGCTTTGCCTGTACGGTAATCGGCTTTTGCATTGAGGACTCCCGACACCTGATACACTGCATTTTCTACATTGTCATCACAGGCGGAGCAGGTCAGTCCCTGAACATCAAGATGAAGTGTCTGAATATCATTTTGTTGAACGAGTACTACCTCTTTTTTGTTGTCTGGATAAAAGACAGATGCGTAATAAGGAAAAGCCATCATAAGAACAGCAAAAAGAGTAACAATTCCCAGAAATAATTTCGATCGCCAGAAAGAGGTTTTCTTATCTTCTTCGCAATCACAGGCAATTTCTTCTTTTGTACGTGGTTTCAGCTTTTGATACCAGGCAAAGCCGAGTATAAGAACAGTTATTCCAATAAGATAGGCCCGGAAAGGCTCCATCCACGAAAAAGCAGAGGCTGCGCCGGTTGCCCCCGAAATAAGCGCCAATACGGGAGGAATGCAACACAATGAAGCTGCTATGCCAGTCAGAACACCTGCTCCTGCCAGTTTGGTTGCGCCGGATTTTTTTGAGTTCATACAAGCTCCTCCTTTGCTTTTAAGAGATTGATATGACTAAAAATTACTTTGAGTAACCCGGAATGCTGGGATTGAAGAGAATAAAACAGCGTCTGTCCCTCCCGTCGGGAGGCCACTATGTTTCCGTCTTTCATTTTTCGGAGGTGCTGTGAAACCGCCGGCACACTCATACCCAGAATGTCGGAAAGATCGCAGGGACACAACTCCGGTTCTTCATGCAACAGAAACATGATTTTCAGGCGCACTTCGTTTCCGGCCAGTGCCAGCACATTGCTCAGCTGGTGGATGGGAGCGGCCTCCTCAGCCAGCCTCTCTTTACAGGTGTCAATTTTTTTCCGGTCGGCAAACAGCCTGATACATGATTGGTTACTCATTGTTGTGAATTTTAAGATTAACAAGAGTACAAAGATACATAACTTTGCTTATTTAAGCAAATACTTAAATACGTTTATAATTATTTAACATTGCCGTACGGTGTTTCCGTAGGTTCCTTTATGAGTAACTTTTGGAGATCATGTTATATGTTCCAAATAATGCATGTTAGTAAGGCAAGAATATCTATAAGAATCTATATGCTGGTATATTAGCGACTTATCTGTAGTGGAGGTAGCAGGAGCCGACCACGGATTTCTGCATCTTACGTTTGAGAATGTGTCGTTAGTCAATAATTAGATGCTGTGTTAAATTCCAAATAATTTATTAATAAAAATTAATTTATTTTTGTCAAGCAGAAAGAAGGCGTTGGACGATTCTTTGTACCGGAGTCTATCTTGTGTAGTGAGGGGTTTTCCTCTCACTACTTTTTTGTTCTTTTGCAAGCCTCGAACTCGAACATTCTAAACTAAATACCTGATTTTTTACAACTAAGGGATTGTGACGAAATAAACTGACAGTTTCGGCTTGTTCTTTTGTGCTTTTTCTTTGTTGCAAAAGTTTTAAATAAACAGTGGCTATTTGCAACGTTTGCGCCTTGAAAACCCGCAATCTCGTTTTAAACGAGACCCGTCACTTTATTCCGTCACAAACCCTAACTACAAATCCTTCAACTCTATTTCTTGCTGAAGAAAGTTGGCTTAAAAGTTAGCATTAGCCATGCCCAATTGTTACTATTTTTATAATTACCCTTTTTGATTATCTGAAGCGTCTCGGTGGGCAGCATTTGAGAATATCCGGCGGTAATAGTCATGTTTTTGGACAGGGCATAATGGGCCGCAAAATCAATCTCTACACCTAAACTGTTTGAATAGCTCTTCCATGTGCCGTTATTTTGTTTTTCCGCAACCCTGGCTGCTGTCATAAAATAGTGCGGTACCAATTTCAAAGTGAATTTACCGATCTTTTGTGTCAGTGGCAGGTTAACATCGACGATACCATTACCGAACATATAGCTTCCTACATAAAAATAATCCATCCATCCGTTAAACTTATGGTTTGTTCCGTAAAGCGGTTTAAAAGAATGGTCGGTGTTTCCCAGGGCATGATCTTCTGAAGAAGTACCTGAAAGGTATTCGCCGCCCAGTCCAAAAGTAAATTTAGCCGGTAAAGTATAAGATGCGTTGGCTGAAAAATAGATGGCCGAAAGTGAATTACTTGTTTTGTTTTTGCCGCCTTGATAATACAGAGAGCCATTGAATTTCAGGGAATTGTCGTTATAAGTAACTCTTCCTCCAATGGTTTGGCTATACACTATTTTTTGTGATTTTCCGGTTCCGGTATAGGGCATGCCATTGTTCAGCACTAATAGGCTTAATCCGGCCTTTTTAAACTGGTGATGATACCAGACATATTGAAATGTTCTGTAGCTGTTTACCGTATAATCAGTTTTAAAAAGCGAGGCATCATTGGCATTGTAGGCAATACCAACATCGAGTTTTGTTGATTTGGTAGGGCGATATTTGATGATAGCTGCATCATGGCTGCGTGCCTGTTGTGTCCAGCCGACGGCGCCAAACATCCTTTCATCATCATATGATATCTCCTGTCTTCCTACTTTTAGGGACAGTTTTTTATTGAAAATCGCTTCTCCCCAGGCCTGATGGATTGACATACCATTCACATCCGAAGTATTCAGTTGGGGAACATCTCCCCACACGCGAACATCCTGAAGTACAAGTCCGAATTTAAAATATTTGCTTGCATAGAAAGCATTGAACCGGGTGCGTTGTGATATAAAATTGGCCGCTTTTTCCCCATCTGGAATGAGCGTTTTATAACCATGGCGAAATTCATATCTCGGACGAACTTCTCCCGAAAGGACTACCGATTGTGCACATACACTTTCTCCTGCAAAGAAGAACAAAGCAAATGTACTGATGAACAGATAAAATAATTTTTTCATTTTAATACGTATTATGTTGATTTATAATATTGTGAATAATTACAATAGAAGGCTTGTCTTTTGTATTAAACATACTCTTACATCCATCTCATGGGATGGATTGAAAATATTTCCATTAAAATTGTTAAAATTCCTTAGCTATTATTGACATCGCCACACTGCCGCCGATAAATAATATGGCTTCTTTTGATGTAAGCAATCGGAATACTCCATACATGTACAAGGCGTGTAAACGGCCACACCCCAAAAGTCAGAAAAGCCAGGATCACATGGATTTGAAAGGTTATGGGTACGTTAATCATTAGTTTAGGATTGGGAGAAAATATAAACAAACTCCGTAACCAAGGTGATATTGAAGCACGATAGTTAAAGTTTCCGAAAGTCAAATTATAAAACAAAGTGTTATAAATGCCAAAACAAACTAATAAAAATAATAGCACAACAATAAATTTATCAGCAAAGCTACTGTTGAATGAGACTTTTTTGTTTCCATAACGCCTGACAAGCAATAAAAATAATCCGCATACCGTAAGCACACCCCCGATACTGCCAAAAGAAATGGCTAACGTATGGTAAGTTTCATTGGTAATACCCAGATGACTTACAAATGATTCAGGGATTAGCAAACCGACAAAATGCCCAAAAAAAACAATAATAATTCCATAATGGAAGAGCATGCTGCCCCATCGTAAACTTTTCTTTTCCAGAAACTCTGAAGACCTTGATGTCCAGTTCATCTGGTCGGTACTATAACGATAAATGTGCCCAATGATAGTAACCGCTATCATCATGTAGGGAAAAATTACCCAAAGAAATTGATTCCAATAGCTCATAATAAAACTTCTTTTAAGATGAAATGATCAATGATGATTAAAAGTCCTTTTAACAAATTTGAATAAGGACTTCCGTTTTCTGCCAGCATATGCTGTGTGTGTTCGATAGCTCCATGAAAACGGCGAACTAAATCGGTTCTGATTTTCATGTCGGCATGCGAAACAAATTCTAATAAAAGCGGAAGGTAATCCGGTAATTCTGTTGAGTTGAGTTCAAACCCCGCAAAAGCATAGATTTCTTTAAGTTCAGCCAATACCTGTCCGCGTTCTTTTTCATCCCCCAATTTTGAATAGGTGAGATACAGATTGGTTTTGTCGTTAAAATCAAAGGTATGCACATAGTTTTCCTGAAGCTGAACCAGTGGCGTCTGATGAAAATATTTTCCGAATGTATTCAAATTTTCAGACAGCTCCGGTTCGTGAATATCAGCAAATTCCGATTGCCAGTCCAAAGACCGGATCTCTTCATCGGGATATTGCAACAGTAAAGAAATTAACTTTAATAAATCCTGTGTTTCCATTTTGTTTCATCCGTTTTAATGTGATTTGTTTCCCGGAAAGCAGGTGTTGCAGGCTTCGCTAAATTCAAATCCTGTCATTCCCTGTTCCTTGTATAAATCTTCATATTTCTCTTTATGAGAAGTCGGGATAACAAAACGATCTTCATATTTGGCAATTGCCAATAGTCTGTACATCTCTTCGATAGTTTGTGCATCAATACCTGCTTTCTCCAACAGACTATGGCCGAATGGCTTGCCGATATCTTTCGCTCGCATGTATTGGCGCATAAGTACCATTTTCTTTAAAACGTTACGAATTACCTCCTGATTTCCGGCTGTCAGCAGATTGGCGAGATACTGAATTGGAATACGCATTTGATCGATAGCAGGAAAAACTTCATTAATATCAGCTGTTGCTGCATTTCCTTCAAATTTTTTCAATACCGGACTCAGTGGTGGAATGTACCAAATCATTGGCAGGGTACGATATTCCGGATGTAGCGGTAAAGCAACACCTTGTTCAATAGCCAATTTATAAATGGGCGATTTTTGTGCCGCTTCAATCCAGTCGTCTGAAATGCCATCTTTCCGGGCTTGTTTGATAATTTCCGGATCATTGGGATCTAAAAACAGATCCAGCTGTGCCTGATAAAGCTCTTTTTCGTCCGGCGTAGAGGCAGCTTCTTTAACGCAGTCTGCATCATAGAGCAAAATACCGATGTAACGGATGCGGCCTACACAGGTTTCTGCACATACAGTCGGCAAACCGGCTTCAATACGCGGAAAACATAAGGTGCATTTTTCGGCCTTGTGTGTTTTCCAATTGAAATAGACTTTTTTGTACGGGCAGGACGAAATACAAAAACGCCAGGCGCGGCAGGCATCCTGATCTACCAACACAATGCCGTCTTCATCCCGCTTATACATGGCGCCCGAGGGACACGAAGCTATACAGGCCGGGTTAAGGCAATGCTCACATATTCGTGGGAGATAAAGCATGAAAGCTTCTTCAAATTCTAATTTAATTTCTTGTTCTATCTTTTGTAAATTAGGATCCAGATGACTTGTTTCTTTGGAACCGGCCAAATCGTCTTCCCAGTTTGGCCCCCATGTTATTTCCATATCCTCACCGGTAATCTGGGACTTGGGCATGGCTACAGGCTGATGTTTGCCGGCAGGACTGTTGGTCAGTTTTTCATAATCATAAGTCCACGGCTCGTAATACTCATCAATAGTTGGTAAATCAGGATTATGAAAGATGTTTAGATATTTCCAAAACCTGTTGCCCGATTTCAACTGAAGTTTATCTTTCTGAAGCTCCCAGCCTCCCTTGTATTTTTCCTGATTTTCCCATTCTTTCGGGTAACCGATTCCCGGTTTGGTTTCTACATTGTTGAACCACATGTATTCGGCGCCCTGGCGGTTTGTCCAGGTGTTTTTGCAGGTTACACTACAAGTGTGGCAACCGATACATTTGTCGAGGTTCATAACCATTGCTACTTGTGTTTTAATCTTCATGCCAAATCACCTTTTTAAGTTTTCTGATAAATACTTTTAAATCTCTTTGGTTCCCGGTAGGACCGTAATAATTAAATCCATAACTAAGTTGTGCGTATCCGCCCACAAAATGTGTGGGTTTTATATGCACCTTGGTAGGACTGTTGTGTGTGCCACCGCTTAACTGCGTGATTTCTGAATTTGGAGTATAAATAGTACGATCCTGTGCATGGTACATATAGGTTGTGCCCCGTGGCATACGATGAGAAACAACGGCTCTCGCTACAACAACACCATTACGGTTGTACATCTCTATCCAATCGTTATCACGCACATCAATCACGGCGGCATCTTCATTATTTAACCATACGGTTTGGCCGCCCCTGAAAAGCGTAAGCATGTGCTGGTTATCATAAAACATACTGTGAATATTCCACTTTCCATGTGGCGTCAGGTATTTCAGTCCAATGGTTTTCCCTGATTCATCGGGAATACGATCTACTTTAGGATAGAAAGCTTTTGTGTGGAGTGTGGGTTTATATACCGGCAGCCCTTCGCCGAATTCCAGGAGAGTTTCATGGTCAAGTAAGAATTGCTGACGCCCTGTCAATGTTCGAAAGGGTATTGAAAGCTCAATGTTATTGAGAAACGGGGAATAACGACGATTTTTATTGTTGCCTGTAAAAATAGGAGTGGAGATTGCTTCTTTGGGTTGAGCTGTAATATTCTCCAGCGTAAAATGTTCTGCTTCCCTGTCCTGTACAAAATTTTTAACTGGCATACCGGTTTTGTTCTCTTCGGCCTGCCAGGCTTTCATGGCTACTTTTCCGTTAGTTGAACTGGATAAAGTTAATATGGCATCTGCAACTTTTCCTGCTTCTTCGAGATTGGGTAATCCTTTGTTGAATCCGGAAGTATGAACACCAATTAATCCCTTAAGCTTTTCGTATTCTTCTTTCCCTGACCAGGAAATGCCATCTGCACCAATCGGGTTGTTTTCTGCCAGCGGACCCAGAGAAACAAATTTTTCATAAATACGTGTATAGTCTCTGTCAACGAGAACAAGCTTGGGCATTGTTTTTCCGGGTATGGGTTCTGTTTCCCCTTTACTCCAATCTTTTATTTTGCCAAAAGGCTGCGCTATTTCGCCCGGTGAATCGTGCAATAATGGTGCTGCCACAAGATCTTTTTGAACATCGGGAAGGTAAGTTTTAGCCTTTTCGGAAATGTTCTTTGCCAGGTTTTTAAAGATGTCCCAGTCTGATTTGGCTTCCCATGGCGGAGAAATTGCAGGATTAAAAGGATGAATGTACGGATGCATATCGGTGCTGCTGATATCTGTTTTTTCGTACCATGTAGCTGCCGGCAACACAATGTCAGAATAAAGTGCGGTACCGGACATCCTGAATTCGAGGTTAACCATTAAATCCAATTTTCCTTCCGGTATTTTATCGCGCCATTTTACTTCTTTGGTATTATTCATTGTTTTGGTCTCGGATGCCAGCACCCCCTGATGCGTTCCTAACAGATGCTTGAGGAAATATTCGTGGCCTTTTCCAGAACTGGAAATCAAATTGGCTCGCCAGACAAATAGTGTTCTCGGAAAGTTTACCGGATTATCAGGGTCTTCGAGAGAAAATTGCAGTTTCTTGTCCTTCAGCTCTTTTACCACATGCTGAATAATTTCCTCGTCATTTTTGGCTCCTGATTTCCGCGCCTCTTCGGCAAGTTTTAAGGAGTTCCGGTTAAATTGAGGATACGATGCAGACCAGCCAAGGCGAACAGAAAGTACGTTATAATCTGCAGGGTGTTCGTAACGTGGTTTGTCAATATTCGCTGCTACCAGTTCACTCATGGGAATTTCTTCGTAACGGAACTGATCAGTGCCGAAATAGAAATAGGAGGTGGCATTTTGTAAACGGGGAGGTAACGACCAGTCGCGGGCAAAAGCCACTGTTGCCCAGCCTTCGAAGGGACGTACTTTTTCCTGTCCCACATAATGTGCCCATCCTCCGCCGTTTACACCTTCGGAGCCGGTTAACAGTACCAGATTCAATATTGTACGATAGTTAATGTCGGCATGAAACCAGTGATTTATTCCGCCGCCCATGACTATCATGGAACGACCTTTTGTCTCAATAGCATTTTGGGCAAACTCACGTGCAATTTGAATAACCTGTTTTGCTTTAATCCCTGTAAATTGCTCTTGCCATGCCGGCGTATAAGGAAGCATATCTTCGTAATTTGTGGGATAACCTTCCTCGCCGGCCTTTTGTCCTACCCCGTAATTAGCCAACATAATATCAAAAACCGGGGTTACATAATGCGACTCTCCATCAATTTCAATTCGTTTTACAGGAACGCTTCGATGTAATACGGAACGTTCCCGGTCATCAAAATAGGGGAGGTTCATTATAACCGTTTCATCTTCGCTCCCTGACAAGGATAACCTCGGGTCGAATTCGTGGCCAAATTCGTCGGCCATTTCGAGATTCCAGTTTTTTTTGCCTTCCCACCGGTGGCCAATACTACCGTTTGGAACGACCATCTGGTTGCTTTTTTCGTCTAATACAACCATTTTCCATTCGCCATTTTCCACAGGAGAATGGATGTCCGAGGCACGTAAAAAACGGTCAATGGCAAAACCTTCTTTTTGCTCTTTTAGTAAAACTAAAAATGGAAGATCCGTAAATTTCTTGGCGTAATCATAAAAATACGGCGTCTTATTCTCGATGTAAAATTCTTTTAAAATTACATGCGTAATAGCTTGTGCAAGTGCTCCATCAGCCCCGGGATTTACAGCGAGCCACTCATCGGCAAATTTTACCGACTCTGCATAGTCGGGACTAATCGAAACAATTTTGGTGCCTTTGTAACGTACTTCTGTCATAAAATGGGCATCGGGTGTTCGCGTTAACGGGATATTGGAGCCCCACATAATCAGGTATCCGGCATTATACCAGTCGCTGCTTTCGGGCACATCGGTTTGCTCACCCCAGACTTGTGGCGATGCAGGCGGAAGATCGGCATACCAGTCGTAAAAGCTAAGCATGGAACCGCCTAGCAGAGAAAGAAAACGGGATCCGGCAGCATAACTGACCATTGACATGGCCGGAATAGGAGTAAAACCGGTTATTCTGTCCGGACCATATTTCTGTATGGTATATAAAAGTTGTGCAGTGATTATTTCGTTTGCTTCTTCCCAGGAAGTTCGTACCAAACCTCCTTTACCACGTGCGGTTTTATAAGCTTTTGATTTTTCAGTATCTTCAGCGATGAGCTGCCATGCTTTCACGGGGTCGTTTGTCTTTTTCAGGGCATCTCTCCAGAAGTTAAGCAAAATGCCTCTTACGTAAGGGTATTTTACTCGTATCGGACTATAGGTGTACCACGAAAACGAGGCTCCGCGCGGACAGCCACGGGGCTCGTATTCCGGCATGTCGGGGCCTGTGGTGGGATAATCAGTTGCCTGGTTCTCCCACGTGATGATTCCGTTTTTTACAAACACTTTCCAGCTACACGACCCCGTACAATTTACCCCGTGCGTAGTACGTACCACTTTGTCATATTGCCAGCGCCGGCGATAAAAGTCTTCCCAATTTCTATCCTGGGAATCCATCTCACTCCAACCGTCTGAATATTTCTCCTGCGTCTTAAAAAAGCGCATTTTTTTAAATATATAGGATGCTTTCTTGTTCATAGCCTGCTTTCGTTTTAAAAGATTTTTTTACTTTTTCCATATTGTGAGCTGATGGTCAAATTAAGCAATGCGTTTTTTGCTATGCGCTTTTAGTAAAATAAACGACATGACAATGGAAATAATTGCCAAAATCACATAAACAATAAAACCTTTGGCGTAACCGGCATTACCGTAATGATCAACAAAAATTCCGAGGATAGGGGGGACAACAAATCCACCGAAAGCTCCCAAACCACCTACCCATCCCGCAGCTCCGCCGGTAGCTTTGGGTACATATTTCGGTACTAATTTGAAAACGGCAGCGTTTCCTACACCCATACCGGCGCCAATGATTATTTCGCCTAATAAAGAAATCCAAAAAACATGGGCAAAAAACAGAATGATTGCTCCTAACAGCACCGTAAAATAACTTAGTATGGCAATACGTTCTCCACCGAATTTATCGCTGATATGTCCACCATACACACGAATAACCGAAGCTAACAAAGAGAAACCAAATGCCATGAGCAGGGCAGCCTCCCTTAAATCAAAACCATAATTTTTAATCCAATAAACCGGAAACCAGCCTGTAAGCGCCAGAAAACCGCCAAAAGAGGTAAAGTAAAGTAACACCAGCCCCCATGTGCTTGGTATTCTCGCTGAAATTTTCAAAGATTCGAGTGTGCTGCCTGTGGGGATGAGTTCCTGCCCCAACTCCTTAGAGACTTTCGTTGCTTTTTCAGGGCTAATCCCTTTTTTGATTAATTGAAAATAATAAGCATCATGAACAAAGAAAATATAAACCAAAGTACCTATTAAAAGAAAACCAAACCAAAGCACATAAGAAACGGGCAAGCCAAAAGCACGTAGTGCAAAAGGTAATATGATTCCAAAAATGCCAGGGGCCAGGTTCCCTACGCCGGCGTAAGTGCCAAGGGCTACTCCCTGTTTCTTTTGTGGAAACCAATAGGAGGTCTGCGCAATTCCCACCGAGAAAGTAGCAATTCCGCTACCACTTAAAATACCAAACAAAACAATAAGCCAGTACATATCTTTCGAGAGATGATCAGGATAGAATAGTAGCAGCAGAATAGACAATCCGGCCATTCCGATAACGGCTAATATTAACAGTACAGCGAGAGGTTTTTTGCCACCAACTTTATCTACCCAGGCAGCAAAAGGTATGCGCAACAACGAACCGGAAAGGTTTGGCGCTGCTACGAGCAAGCCTAACAGAAATCCGGATATTCCTAATACGTCCTTTAATTTGCTGGCTACCGGGCCATACAACGAAACCGCAGCAAATCCGATAAAAAATCCAAATGTGGCCATAATTAACCCGATACCCGGATTTCCTTTTAGATGATACTTTTGCATCAGACTGTCCTTACTCAAATTTTCTTTCATGGTTTATAAATTTTGATTTGAACTAAATTATTTTTCTTCAATTTAATAATGGTAAACAGGTAGGGCTTTACTTATTATAATTAAAAAAAATTTAAGTCCATAGACTATATATTTTTTGCTATAGGCCTTACTTACTTACTCGTTTGTAATTCAATGAACTTGTCCTCACTGCAAAGTTAGATATAAACGAGTTTTTAGATATAGAATTCCGGGCTTTTTTAACAATATTTTGTTAGTTTATACTGCTTCTACTTTAATCTGTGCGACTATAATTTTTTTTTCAAGATTGTTTCGTATTTGCCAGGAAAATCGACATGTTAGAAATGTGGAATATCAGAATTTAACCCACAATTCTCCTCCCTGACACAACGACTCCGTTCAAGAGTACCTGTTCACAAAAAAATAATAAATACGATGGAAACCGACTGCTGTTTTCTATAGCTGTTTGAATAAACTTTATATTTGGGACAGATATAGTTAAATTAGCTGACCTTGTATGAACTTACTTCGAAAAATATTAAAATGGTTTTTATATTTTCTTATCATACCGATTAGCTATATCATCATCTCTTTGATTTTGGGTTACATCACTGTAAACAGAACAAAATTAAGTATGGAGGCTAATAAGGAAATTTATCTAAGCACTAATGGCGTCCATCTCTACATTATTATTCCTGTTAACAATCTCAGTGTTGCGCTCAAAAAAGATTTAGCGTTTACTCAGGACGATAAGTACCTTTCATTTGGATGGGGAGATGAAAACTTTTATTTGAAGACGCCTGTCTGGGGTGATTTGACTTTTTGGAATGCTTTTAAAGCACTATTTTTAAAAGGTTCAGCTTTAATTCATTTAACGAGATACAAAGCGATTAGAAAATCCTGGATTAAAATAAACTTAAGTGATTCTGAATTAAAAAAGTTAAATAAGTTCATTTCAGAATCATTTAAAAAGGATACAAGTGGAAATAAAATTATTATCGCCAATAGTGGATACTCAATAAATGATGATTTTTATAAAGCAAATGGTCATTATTCAATTTTCAAAACTTGTAACACCTGGGTTAATAAAGCTTTTAAAGAAAGTGGTCTAAAATCCTGTCTTTGGACCCCATTTGATTTCGGACTTATCGATAAATATAAATAATGGTTTTACTACCATTTTAGTGGGTAAATTGTTTTTGTAGTAACCAAAGTCAGAAGTCCTTTGGTTGTTTCCACGGGCAACTATCCTGAATATTGCGTTGCTTATTATATAAGGTAGAAGTTATTTCCCTGTTTTCTTCCCGGCGGGGACTTTCTTATCATCCTTGTATCGCCTGATTTTAATGTTCATGTAAGCGAAAAATACGGTCATCAGCGGACTGATGATATTAAAAAAAGCATAAGGCAGATACGAAAGGGTGGGTACGCCGAGTACCCTCGACTGAGTGGCACCACCGGTGTTCCAGGGAACCAGCACTGAAGTTACAGTGCCGGCATCTTCCAGCGTACGGCTCAGAACTTCCGGCTTCAGCCCACGGTCTTCAAAAGCATCGTGGTACATCTCGCCCGGAACCACAATGGAAATGTACTGGTCGGAGGCGGTGATGTTGAAGAAGATACACGATATTGCCGTGGAGGTGATGAGCGATCCATCTGTTTTTACCAACTTCAACACCGATTGTGTGATCTTCCGCAGCATGCCGTTGGCTTCCATAATGCCACCGAAAATCATGGCCGCCAAAATGAGCCAAATGGTATCCAGCATGCCTTCCATTCCTCCGGTAGAGAAAAGGTCATTCATATTTGCATTATTAGTTAAAATCTTGGTAGGCCCGTAAATAGCTTGCATAACGCCGATATAAGATGCTTTGGCGTAGTTGTTCGTGATGTGGGTAAGATTTTCGATGATCTGCGGCTGGAAAATAACCGCTGCAACAGCTCCCAGCAGGACACCTATGGATAGCGCCGGAAGCGGAGGCATCTTTTTTATGATAACGATAAACAAAATAAGCGGCACCAAAAATAGCCACGGGGTTATATGAAAAGTTTGTAAGATAGAGGCTTGTACGTCCGATATATGTTCCGGCGGTTGTCCGCTATGCGATGTAAAACCCATAATGAGAAAGATGATGAGGGTGATGGAGATGGAAGGGACTGTCGTGTACAACATATAGCGGATATGGGTAAAAATGTCGGTTCCGGAAACGGCTGGCGCCAGGTTTGTGGTGTCTGAAAGTGGTGACATTTTGTCACCGAAATAGGCTCCTGAAATAATAGCTCCGGCCACAACGGCCTTATCAAAACCCATGGCATCGCCAATGCCCAGCGTGGCCACGCCGATGGTGGCAATGGTGGACCATGAGCTTCCCGTAGCTGTTGAAACAATCATTCCTATCAGGACTGCCGCAAAGAGAAAAATATCGGGCTTCAGGATATCCAGCCCGTAATAAATCAATGCGGGAACTACGCCGCTGATAAGCCATGTGCCTGCCAGTGCGCCAATGAGCAACAAGATAAGGATAGCCGGCATGGCTGTTCCGATGGTTTTTACAATCTGATCACGCATCTCTGTCCATGTGTAACCCATGCGCAAGCCCAGTATCCCGGACAACCCGGCAGCCGTCATCAACGCCACCTGATTGGCACCTCTGAGTGTGTCTTTCCAGAATAAAACATTCATTGTCAGAAGGATGATTAAGAATATAATAGGAATCAGCGCTTCGGCTAAGTTCGGTTGACGTTTGGTTCTCGACATATAAAATTTTAATTTTGCCAGGTCGCCGCAAGGTAGGGCTTTTCGCAGCTTAAAAACAGTTAACTTACGTAAATATCCATTTTGCGTTTCAGCAGCAGATAAAGATTTGTACCACTATAAAGAACTAAAACTATGGCCACGAGACTCGGAACACTAGCTTTAAACGTGGGGTTGTAGTTCATGATGACAAATCCCACGGCAAGGAAAGTGATGCCGGCCAGGATATAAAGCCAGAAATATTCGGTGCCTTCCATACTACTAAGCCCTGTAACAAGTTGCAGCGTTCCCATGTAAAATATCCAGGCAGAGAAAATAATCAGGAAAAACTGGTTATCGGGTGTGGGATAAGTGAATAGTACCACACCGAAAAAAGCGTCGGCAAGGCCTTCCATCATAATCTTGGTATTGACCTTTTCATCAAAATGAAAGAAAAGGAAGAGCATGGTGGCAAAGGCACCGGTAAGAACGCTGGCACCAAAAACAATGGAGACGCCATCCAGGGAAATATTGGTGGTAAATATCAGAATTGCCGGGATGAGCAGCAAAGCAGCACGGGTGATACGGTAACCTAATTTCATAATTTTTTCTGACAAAGATAAAAAAGAAATGATGCACAACCATTCACTATTCCCCATTTCACCATTCCCCATTTCACCATTCACCATTTCACCATTCACTATTTCACCATTCACCATTTCACTATTCCCCATTTCATGATTCACCATCTCCCCATCTAAAACGACCATTTCAGCCGTAGGTAGTACATCTGTCCGTAGCTGCCGAATTCGGTTTGTGGTTTTCCGAAAAAGAGTTGTCCCATAACATAAAGTTCCAGATTTTCGGTGAGACTTAAGTCCAGCGAGGGGCCGGCAAATGCGGATTTGTCGTTGGGGTTGTATATGCAGGAGATGTCGGCTTTTATCAATGGGGTTAGTGGATAGGAGAGTTCGCCGAACAGGTCAAACCTGGAAAGTGTAAGTGTTTCGGGACTTACATTTCCCAGCAAAAAGAAGGCACCCATGCCGGCTGGCCCTGTGGTACCGCTACTGTTGTAAATAAAAGAGCCATTCACAAAAAGCTGGTTCGAAAAAGTATAGTTGGCACTTATGGAAGCCACCAGTTGCCCAGATGTGTCGGCAAACCGATCGAGGTTTCTGAAATATGAAGCTTCCCCGGTAAAGCCAACGCCCTTTATCTGGCCTGCCCAGCCCATGCCGACAACCAAATCTTTTTCCATTACACCTCCGAGAAATTGTAAATCGTAATTGTCCACATTTAACTTGTACATGAGTGCGGCAGTAAGCTGATTCTTGTTGTTCAGCTTTGTGGCAAATTGCAGCGAGGAAAAGTCGCCGGTGTAGTATTGCAGCAACACGGCATCACTGCCGGGACGTTCCACATAATCGAAGTCGAAATAGTTGTAAGTGTTGAAAATATCGTTAGGATTCCAGACCATGTTGATGCCCCAGTTGATGCGCTGCCGGCCTATGGTCAGCTCAAATTTTTGTAGTGTCCATTTCACATTCAGCCTGTCGATATTAGTGTAAAGCAGATAGGAACTGTCTTTGGCGAGGTTGAAAGTCATGTTGAGCCAGCCGTAATCTTTGAGCAGGGCATTGGCATAGTAGGGATAATAACCGGCCATCATAGGGCCGAAGTTGAAATTGTTACGGATACCTGCCGAAAACTCCAGCGATTTCACCGGATACCAGTGGAGGTCAATACGGTTGTAAACATTGGACAGGTTCGTCCATGTGGTATGTTCGGGTGCCCAGGTAGTGTTCAGGTACTCCATAAATCCGGTGGCGGTGAACTTGTGGGTTTGCTGCGCACGAAGCTGACTCCCTGCGAGGAAAATAAAGAGGATGAAGAGTAGTTTTTTCATGTTTATCATTCTGTTTTCTTTTCTTTTCTTTTCAACCGGATTAAAAATCCTATTTGCCCTTTTACATTCGGATTGCAAATCCGAATGAGCAACGTTAATTTATATTTTCCCCCTGCTCTTCCGGATTTGTAATCCGGGAGGTTAGGTGTTTAAGGGTTTTTAATCCGTTTTTTGCAATTCCTGCTTTGTATATATTGTAATCAAATTATAAATTTTACTTTCCCCAATACATTCAGATTACAAATCCGGATGAGCGACACAAATTCGAATGAGCGACGGACAAATCCGAATGAGTTGTAAGTTAACTATTATTTATTTTTAAAGGTCTCATCTCCGATAATTTTTCCATCATCAATAGTTACAATTCTGTGTGCTTTATCCATAACACGCTGGTCGTGGGTGGCAAAGATGAAAGTAGAATGATATTTCCGGTTCATCTCCGCCATAATCTCCAGCAGGTCATTGGTTGAACGGGAATCGAGGTTGGCAGTAGGCTCATCGGCAATGATAAACCGTGGCTGCGATGCCAATGCCCGCGCCACGGCTACCCGCTGTTGCTGTCCGCCCGAAAGCTGCCCGGGTCTGTGGTCGGCTTTGTCGGCTATGCCAACGGCTTTCAGCAGTTCCATGGCTTTCTCTATCCGTTCTTTTTTGGGAACTTTCTGTAATTCCAGAATAAATTCCGTGTTCTCCTTTGCTGTCAAGACGGGAATCAGGTTATAAGATTGAAACACAAAGCCGATGTTATGCAGCCGGAAATTAATCAACTGTCTCGAGCTGAGGTCTTTCAGGTTTGTACCTTCGATAAAAATATCACCTTTGGTTGGTAAGTCCAGCCCGCCGAGAATATTCAGTAGTGTGGTTTTTCCTGATCCTGAGGGCCCTACGATGGCAGTAAACTCTCCCTCTTCAATTTCTAAATCTACGCCATTGAGTGCATTTACCGGGACTTTGGTTTCGTTGTAAACTTTATAGATGTTTTTGGCTTCAATAATACTCATTATCTTCCTGTTTTTATTTTTTTTGATTAAATATCTTCTCTAATGGCTTTGGCCGGTTGTAGTTTAAGTGCTTTCAGCGCAGGCGAAATGCTTGACAATACAGCAATCAACGCTACAAGTATCATGCTGATTATGTAGAAGTTGGTATTTACCCGGAAATAGATTCGTGAACTGTAACCGACATAATTTAAACCTTTGGCTACGCTCGAAAGGTCAAAGCCATAGGTGGCATAATGGTTTATGACAAAAATGCTGATAAGAAGTCCCAGCACGGCTCCCACAATGGATAAGAAGATAGTTTCGAGCATAATCATCGAAAAAATCTTGCGTTTATTCATGCCCAGAGCCATGAGCATGCCAATCTCGCGGGTACGTTCCATTACGGCCATCAGCATGGTGTTGATAATGGCAAAAGCGAGGGCAGCGAGGATGATGAAGAGAAAAATGTAAGAGAAATAATCCATCATCGCAATCATTGATTTTAGCAACGGCTGAATTTGATCCCAGCTGCGGATAACGATTTGTTTGCTCCTTATTTCTTTTTGAAAGAGGCGGCGCAATTTTTTCAATACCGCAGGAGTTTGTCCGTTGGCTTTCAGGCGTATGGCAATTTCATCACCCGTGTTTACCGGATAACCTATGAGGATGGAAAAGTCTTTCTTATCCACAAAAACATTGGCTTCATCAAAGCGCGCATTGGCTGTTTTGAAAATTCCCACAATCTGAAAGGCACCGCTGGTGATGGTTCCTGAGGAATCGGTTAAGGTAACGATGAGCTTGTCTCCCAGACCCAGATTTAACTTGTGCGCCAGTTTCTGACCGATAACTGCCGGAATTTTTTCCTCTGGCGAGAGGTATTTTCCCTCGACGATGAGTTTATGAAGGTCGCTTACCTTACGCTCAGCAGCCGGGTTTACTCCGAAAATATTTATTCCGGCACCGGCATTGGCAGACGCTGCCATGGCTGATACCTTCATGCGGAGGCTCACGCCTCTGACCTCAGGGATAGCTTCAATTTTCTTTACACTTTGTTCCGCATCGGGAATTTGGTATTGGATTTCACCGTTAAGCAGAAAAGCAGTATTATGTATTTGTATGTCAGACACCTCGTTGGCGATGGCTGAGTCAACACGCTGATCTGTCATTCCCGACATAAAGCCATCGGAAACCACCGCTCCAACAATTCCAACGGCAATAGAAGTAAAGATTACCGCGCTGCGCAACTTATTTCTCCAAAGGTTTCTCCATGCAATTGCAACTAACATAATTTTCGTTTTAGTGCCTGAAAGCGGTTAAAATATTAAATTTGGACAAGTAAATAATGGGGTACAAGGACGATAGAAGGGACAAAACAAGTACAATAATCGTCTGACTCAGAAAAATATGAGCTTTGATGGAAAACGGAAGGACAGGCTCTATATTAAACTCCAGATACATTTTGGCCATGTCGCCCGTGATGGGGATAGGATGAAAATGCAGATAATAAATCACCGGAGAGGCCAGCATGAGTCCGATAACAATTCCAATAGCCGAAATGATAAATGTTTCGAAGATACTCACCCAAACCAGTTTTCTACGTTCCATTCCTATGGCAACCATAATGGCATATTGCCTGCGTTTTTCCATGGTCATCATTAAAATAGTACTGAAAATACCGAAGGCTGCTATGATGTACAGAATAAGCAGCATAATCTGTCCTGAAATGTTGTCCACTTTAATGGATTGCAGGATGTCAGACAGCATGGTCTTCCATGGAATAACTTCATAATGAGAACCTAATTTATGTTCTATCTTATTTTTTACCGTTTCCAGCTTTGCCGGATCTTTAATGAAGACAGAGAGGCTCGTCAGCAGACCTGATTTGTATGGATAAACGAAATCCTGCGCTACTTTCAGGTTCATGTAAACCAGCTGCCTGTTCATTTGAATGGATGGTAAATGAAAAATGCCGGCTACTTTGTAAATGCCGAAAGCAGTGATACCCTGATAGCCCTGACCGAGTAACACCAGTGTGTCGCCCACGCCAAGTTTTAAAAATTCAGCCAGTTTATCTCCCACAAGGACGTCGTTGCTGTTTCCTGTAAGGTATTTGCCCTGCGTAATCTTATCGGCCAGATGACTTTGTTGGTTTTGCAAAAGCGGGTCGATACCGGAGATGAGTACACCTTTGGTCTGTTTTCCGTAGGAAGCCAGCGAAAAGGTGTTTAAGCCCGGAAGGGCTCTTTTTATTTCTTTGATATTGGCCAACGTTTTACCCATGTTTTTCTGGTAAAAAAATGCCCTATCGATACTTTTATTAGCCTGGTATCCGGTGTCGTGAACCTGCAAATCGCCCACCTGGTTCACCCCCGCCTGAATCATTTGTTCGTACGATCCGAACTGCATGGAGCGCATGATGAGAGCCAGGAAAAGTGCCAGTACAACCGCGGAAGCCGTTAAGATCGTCCGCCGCCGGTTTCGCCATAAATTCCGCCATGCAATTTTTATTAATGTCTTCATCTGCTTTTGGTTGCGTTTGATGAAATACTTACTGGCCTCACATTTCTAACATTTTGAATGGAGAAAAAGTCCTGCCGGAGTCCTTTTATATCAAACTTTTGATGTAAGATGTCGATGAGTGTTTCGTGTCCTTTTTTGGTATTGGAAACCATCTCCATGTGGGAGGGGAGCAGGCGGCCGCCCATCATTTTTATTTTGGAGGCTGTCTCTGTCTTCATTAGTTTGTCATGGGTATCGAAGTACTCTATTTTCAGACTTATCAGGTTCTTTTTGATAATCCACATCTTAATTTTCCCCCAGACGACAGCTGCTTCGGGAAGCGGTTCAAGGTCGATGATATAACAGTCATATCCTTCCAGCTTTTCGGTTCCGGCAAAAGTGTGTTTGTAATCGGTTACAATGCTGTTCTGTTTCAGTAAATCGTTGTTGGTAAAGTCGGAGCCCATCCACGATTGCATCATCATGGAAGGTGGAATTTTTATCATACGGTTGATTGCCGGGATGAAGTTCCACATGTTCTTTTTCGATTTCAGAAAAACTTCACCTTTGTCGCGGGCAGGAGCAGTAATAAGCGTCAGATAATAGTCGGTGCCGATGGACCAGCTTTGCATGCTGATGCTGCGTTGCCATTCGGGACGGACAATGGTCATGGTCATCACGCTGAAACTGCTTTTCCCCAGAAAAAGGTTGTGAGATTTTGTAACCAGTTCTTTGGCTGTCATCTCCTGGCCTGAGGCCTGTTGGCTGAAAAATAAAAAGCTTAAAATGGTGATTAGGAAAACAGGAAATATCTTTTTCATAATGCTTCGATTAAATAAATTTTTCAATGATGAGGTCTTTTATATCGTCAATAGGATAGTCTGCGGGGCTGAGCATATAATTGATAGATACACCATCCAATATGGCGCCGAGCAAAAGACTGTGCACTTCCGGATTTTTGATGCCTTTTTTCCCGTAATAATCCGATAGCGCCGAGACAAAAGGGCCGATAAGGTGAAAGATTTCATCTTTCACCAAAGCGATGACTGCCGGCTGTGTAATGACGGCAATGTATAAACTCCAATAAGAGACATGCTCTTTGAGCAAAACGAAATTCTTTTCAATAAGCTCCTTAAAACGCTCCGGGGTAATCTCTTGCTGAAAATCAAAATCGACTCCTTCGATCATTTGCCGGATACCTTCCAATACAATTTCTTTCACCAGCGCTTCTTTGTTGGTGTAATAGTTGTAAAGCAGGCCTTTGGAAACCCCGGCTTTCCGGGCAATGGTGCTAATGGAGACGCCGGAGAAACCGTTTTCTGCAAAAAGCTGCATGGCTGCCTCTTCAATGGCGGCTTTACGTTGGTGGCGAATTTGCTCGAATTGTTGTTTGCTACGTGGCGACATATTTTATGACTAAACGTTCGGTCAAAAATAGTAAAAATATTATTAGAAAAACATTTCGACTAAAAATTTTTGTAAAATACTGAATATCTTTATTTTTACTCTGTCCGCCCCGGATTAAAATCCGAGGCTTCATTTAAGTCGTCCGCTATGCGGACTTTAATCATCCCCTTCCAGCTTGAAGCGGGACAAGTCGTGTGCTTAAAATATAAACATGAGTGTTTCATCTTAAAAAAACCATGTTCTTTTTGGCTATGCTTTCGTATGTTGAGATAAATTGAATGATGAATGTCCCCGCCTGGCCGTACGGGCAGGGATTAACGAATATCGATTTAAGAGGTAAATTAAAACTTCAAAATTCTAAAATCGTTAATCGGTGTTCTACATTCAAAAAATAGAAGATAATCAAAGGCTCCCTATGGTGGCAAACCAAAACCCCCTTCTTAGAAGGTGTGATTTTTATTCGTGGATGCCTGTTAGTCTCCACACATCATTTGTTGAATGGCCTGATACATTTGTCTTGGCACTCTGGAAGGAAGGAAAAGTGACTTTCCGTTTTTCAGAATTAGTTTTAATCCGTAAATCTCATTGTTTTTGCCTGGATTTCTGGTTTCAATAGAAAAGTGCTTTAACTGCTGTCGCTTTATCCGGTATTGAAACAAACCCAAAGGCAGCATTCTATAGCTAATTTCTTCCCGGCTAACGGTAATTCTGATCTTGCTAAAAAAGAGAATAACGACGGGAATAGTCATCAGTATAGAAAGGATGATAAGTCCGCTATTCGTAACAGGATAGTAGCCAAAAGGCTTTCCCATAATTAGTTGCCGGTAAATAATTCCGGAGAATACGATGATTTCAAAAATTAGGACAAGACGAATCCAGAAATGCTGAATATTCTGTGTTTCAGTAAAATACATTGATTTTTGTACTTTTTCTTTCATATAGCCTTGTTTAGTTGTGTTCAAGATATATTTATATCTTTGCATTTGACAACCGAAAAGCAAATATACATGGAAGTAGAATACGTGATACTCGTTAATAAAAATGACAAGCCCCTTGGCACAATGGAGAAGATTGAGGCACATGAGAAAGCGGTGTTGCACAGGGCATTTTCCGTTTTTATTTTTAACTCCGAAGGTAAACTAATACTGCAACAGCGTGCACAGCAAAAATACCACTCCCCCGGGCTGTGGACCAACACCGTTTGCAGCCATCCGCATGCCGGCGAAGAAACGCTTGCTGCTGCCCATCGCCGGATGAAAGAAGAGATGGGCTTTGACTGCGACATCAGTGAAGCTTTTTCTTTCGTTTATAAAGCCGATGTAGGACAGGGACTTAAAGAACATGAGTTTGACCATGTATTCATAGGTACCTGCGATGAAAAACCGGTTCCCAATCCCGATGAAGTCTCTGCATGGAAATATGTTGACCTGGATATGGTAGCCAAAGATATCAAAGATCATCCCGACGAATATACCGAATGGTTTAAGATTGCTTTAAATCAGGTTATCAGGCATTTTAAAAATATACGCGTTCTGTAGCTTTTCCCGTATGCTGGTGAATACTTCGTGCAGCATTATGCCCGTAGGTGTCTCATTTTAGAAAAAAGATGAGCCATATGTTATCCGTATAGTGCAGGGGATACTGTTGTTGAACCTGATTTACCACACTATGGTTTTGCTCTTCCAAAGGATTTTCTTACTTTTACAGACTGAAAGACACGAAAAACCGGAACCGGGAATATACCTGCCCCCCTTTTTCCTAAAGATAAAAACAACTAATAATGTATAGAATGATAAATGAGTCCAGTCTAAAAAGGAGCAATTTGACTTCAGCCACTTTTACCCCCCCCTCGATTCCCTAAAAGGGAAGTGGCTGAGAATCAGTGCCCCCTTTAGGGAAGTGGTGAATACTGATTTTCAATTTTTACTTTTCATTACCTTTTTAGGCCGGACTCATAAATGCTACAGAACATGTTTTTGACTAATATTGCCATTTTACGATAAATGTTAACAGAGAGTTAAAATAAAATGTTAAGTAAACGGAAAATAGCGAGACCGGAGGTTGCTGCCATAAAATATGTTCCATCCGGGGAGGTCGCCATTGGATTAGAAAATGAGTTGCTGGTTTCAAGCCCTCTTGGTACCTGCGTGGCAGTTATGGCTTACGATGCTAAAACAAAGATTTGTGGTATGGCACACATCATGCTGCCAGGCAAGTCTCAGAAAGGAAACCCGGTGCATAAAAACAGGTATGCTGCTGATGCCATTGACGATTTGCTGCGTAAATTACATCAGGCCGGTATTCCCAATGAAAATATTGACATATGTCTTGCAGGTGGGGCAAATGTGTTGAAAAAAGAAAATGATACCTTATGCATAGAGCTGGCTGCCAGCGTCGTCCAAATTATTGGTGAAAAGAAATTAAAAGTCAGAGCAACATCGCTGGGCGGCTATGAAAGACGCATTGCCTCGTTAGATCCGGAAACAGGGATTGCTTATTGTACCATCGGAGAAAGCCCGGAAATGGTCTTGTGTGAATTTGGTAATAAGAGGAATAACGACAGTAATAATACAAACAATTGAAATCTGAGAAAGTGTGAACCATGGCAACAAATAGTTCTAAAACAAGGGAGCAGTTATTGGCTGAGCTTGACAAACTAAAACAAGAGCTTGCCAAAATTATGAAACTTGAAAAGGCTCTGAAAGAAAGTGAGGAAGAATATAAAGGTTTTTACGATAATTCTCCATTGCCCTATCAATCATTAAACGAAGATGGGAGCTTCAGGGATGTAAATCTGACATGGCTGAAGGCACTTGGCTATACCCGAGATGAAGTAATAGGTAAAACGCCTGTCGACTTTTTGCACCCGAGCTGGAAACCATATTTTAAGAAAAACTTTTCGGCATTTAAAAAACGTGGCTATTTACATGATACTCAATTTAAAATGAGGCATAAGGATGGCTATTATATTGATGCCTTATTTGAAGGTCGTATCGGGTATCATCCTGACGGTAGTTTTAAACAAACTTATTGTGTGTTTAGAGACATTACCGAACAGAAGCGCGCAGAAGAGAAAATTGAACATTTAAGCCGCATTTTTGAAGACTCCCTGAACGAAATCTACTTATTTGATGCAGATAGCCTGAAATTCAGTCAGGCAAATAAAGCTGCCCAGCAGAATCTGGGTTACACAATGGAAGCGTTGCAGGAAATGACACCATTAACCATAAAGCCTGAATTTACAGAAGACTTATTTTCAAAAGTGGTGGCGCCTCTGCGTAGTGGTAAAAAAAGAAAAATTGTTTTTGAGACTATTCACAAACGTAAAGACAAGTCGCTTTATAATGTGGAAGTTCATTTGCAGCTTTTACATTTTGAAAATGAAAACATGTTTGCGGCAATTATTCTGGATATTACCGCGCGTAAAAAGGTAGAAGAAAAACTGAAAGCTTCCAACCAACAGTTATCTGCCAGTGAACAGCAACTGAGGGCAGCCAATCAGCAACTATCTGCCAGCGAACAACAACTGAGAGCTGCCAATCAGCAGCTTGAAGCAAGTAATCAACAGCTTAGAGAAGGTGAAAAAACACTTAAAAAAGAAAAAGAATTTTCTGAGAAAATAATAGATACCAGCAGTGCGGTTATTATCGGTCTGGATAAGGATCGTTTAATACGAATTTTCAATAAAGGTGCCGAGAGAATTATCGGTTATACGAAAGCAGAGGTAATAGGAAAAGATGGGTTTGAGATAGCTATCCCGGCTGAAAATAGGGGGGAAATGGATAAAGTGTGGAAAAATATATGGGGCGCTCCTTCTTATTCCTTCGAACATGTGATACTGACAAAAACAGGTGAAAAGAAAATAATTTCATGGCAGTCTGCAGGACTCTACAAAGATGATGATAGTGCAAATCATTTACTGATCTCTATTGGTGAGGATATTACCGAACGTAAAAAAGCACTTGAAGAAATTACTAATAAGGAAAAACAGTTCAGAGCAGTTATTGAGTCAGCCGGAGACGCAATATTTTTGGTAGATCCTGAAACGACTCAAATTATATTAACTAATAATCGTGCATGCAGGTCTTTGGGATACACGCATCAAGAGCTTCTCACTAAGAAAGTTTCGGATATAACGAATGGGACTGTCCCGGATGAGGTATGGAAAAGGAGTTGGGGTAACATGCCTATGGATAAAGCTGTCACCATTGAATTGGAACAAAGACGTAAAGATGGTAGTGCCTTTCCTGCTGAAGTGCGTATGTCAGTTCTTATATACAACGGAAAAAAGACAGTGCTGGGATTTGCCAGAGATATTAGTGAGCGGAAAAAATTTCTACAGGAATTGTTGGAAGCAAAACGGAAAACAGAGAGAAGCGAAAGGAAATTCCATGAGCTTTTTGAAAAATCGGGAGACCCTATTCTCATTCTGGAGAATAGAAGATTTGTGGATTGCAACAGCGCTACCATTAAACTGCTGGGCTATCACAGCAAGGAAGAGTTTTTAAATACCCATCCCTCAAAAATTTCTCCTCTTTACCAGCCTGACGGCCGCCTTTCATATGAAAAAGCAGAGGAGATGATGGATGTGGCAATTGAGAAACGTACACATCGCTTTGAATGGGAACATCTTAAAAGTAATGGCGAAATAATACCGGTAGAGGTTCTTCTTACGTCCATCTCAAGTGAAAAAGGAAAAGAAATCATCCATACTGTCTGGCGGGACATTACTGAGCAAAAAATAGCGAAAAAGAAGATAGTCGATGCCCTTGAAAAGGCTACTGAATCCGACCGCCTCAAAAGCGCGTTTCTTGCCAATATGAGCCACGAGATACGTACTCCCATGAACGGTATCATCGGTTTTACAACTTTGCTTAACGATCCTGATTTAAACAGTTCGGACAGACAGAAATATACAGCTATCATTAATCGAAGCAGCGAAAGATTATTGAATACCATCAATGATTTGATTGATATCTCAAAAATTGAATCCGGCCAGATGAAAGTTACATTCACCCAACCTTCTATCAACAAGCTGTTTGATGAACTATATGGTTTCTTTAAACCTGAGGTAACTTTAAAAGGATTGTCGTTAATTTCATTACCCACACTTGATAATATGGAGGATGTTGTTTTGACAGACGATGCCAAACTTCATGGAATATTAACTAACCTGATTAAAAATGCCATAAAGTTTACTGAAAAAGGAAGTATAACCTTTGGGTATTATCTGAAGGATGATTTCATCGAATTCTTTGTTAAGGATACAGGTATTGGCATACCCAGAAACAGGCAGCAAGCCATATTCAATCGCTTTGAACAAGCAGACATTGAAGACACAAGAGCCTTTGAAGGCTCGGGGTTGGGACTAACAATATCAAAGGCATATGTTGAAATGCTTGGCGGTAAAATATGGTTGGTATCCGAAGAAGGCAATGGCTCAAGCTTCAGGTTCACTATCCCATACACTCCGGTAACGGATCAAAAAGCAGCCCCAAAAGCAACGGGGAAGTCGCTTAAAGTGTCGATAAGCCGGAACTTACTTATTGTAGAAGATGAGGAAACAAGTTCCTTCTTCCTTGAGACTATCCTGAAAAATCGGTTCAGGGAAATTATCTTTGCAAAATCTGGAAAAGAAGCTATTGAATTGTGCAGGAAAAATCCTGAAATAGACATCGTTCTTATGGATATAAAAATGCCGGAAATGAATGGTTATGAAGCTACACGCGAAATCAGAAAATTCAATAAAGAGGTAGTTATTATTGCACAGACTGCTTTTGCTCTGGCAGGGGACAAGCAAAAAGCTATTGAGGCAGGTTGTGATGATTATATTCCAAAACCAATTGATAAAGAGTTACTTTTAGAAATGATAAATAACCATATAAAAAAGAAAAAAGATATTTAAGAAGTGGTCGCCAGCCGATGCGCTATGCACATGCAATGGCTTGAATATGCCGGAAGACGGTTTTTTTACAGATAATATTGCTCTCTTTACTGTCTGAAAACCAAAACAAGAAAAACATATTGTAGCCCTAACTTTCCTTTTGTCAGCCTCTCTCCCTGTCCAGCTTCTTCATCGCATCAAAATAATCCCGGGTCTCTTTCACCACCACACCCGATAACAGCAACAACGCAATCAGGTTGGGGATGGTCATAAACGTGATGACCATATCCACAAAATGCCAAACCAAATCGATGCCCCACACCGAGCCGAAGAATACAAAAAGTCCGTAGAGGTAGCGGTAGGGGACGATGGCTTTTTCGCCGAACAGGTAGTTGGCAGCGCGGGTTCCGTAATACGACCAGCTTATAACGGTGGAAAAGGCAAACATGAGCAACCCGAACGTAATGATGTACTCTCCGAGGTTTGACAAACCAATGGCAGCAAGTCCTTCGTTCATGCCGAGGATCGTCATACCGACACCTTTAATACCCGAATGCCAGGCATCGGTGCTGATGAGCATCAAAGCCGTCATGGTGCAGATAATCAGTGTGTCCACCAAAGGTTCGAGAGAAGCCACCAGCCCTTCGCGGGCGGAATATTCGGTTTTGGCGGCAGCATGGGCGATGGGAGCGGAGCCTTGCCCGGCTTCGTTGGAGAAAAGTCCCCGCCGGATTCCCCATATCATGGTCATCATTATGGACGAACCCACAAATCCTCCTGTGGCTGCTGTTCCGGTAAAAGCACCTTCAAAAATCATCCCGAAAGCATGCGGCAGATAAGCGGCACGGTCTATAAGTACCACCATGATGGCCAGCACATAGGTGACCGCCATGAACGGAACCAGTTTGGAAGTGACATCTGCAATACGTTGCAGCCCACCCACAATTATCAACAATACTAAAGCGGTGATTACCAGTCCTGAAGCCCATGTGGGGAAGCCGTATGTGGTTCTCAAAGCATCGGTCATGCCGTTGGCCTGTGCCATGTTACCGGTTCCGAGGGAGGCCAGAATAGTGGCAACGGCAAAGATGCCGGCCAGAATTTTGGCTGCTTTGGGCATGTGGTATATTTTCCCAATGGCGTCGCGGATGTAGTACATGGGGCCGCCGGAAACAGTGCCGTCTGAGTTGAAGACACGGTATTTATGTGCCAGCGTACATTCTGAATATTTCAAAATCATACCGAGAAATCCGGTTACCCACATCCAGAAAACAGCTCCCGGTCCGCCGAGATAAATAGCCAGTGCTACGCCTACAATATTTCCTGTACCCACTGTTGCCGACAGGGCAGTGGTGAGTGCTTTGAAATGGTTTACGTCGCCTTCGTCATCTTTGTTGTCGTATTTGCCGGCTACAATCCGAATGGAGTGCCACAACTTGGTGACATTCAAAAATCGTAAACGGATAATAAAATATAATCCGGTGGGAACTAATAAGAAAAGAATGGCATAACCGCCGATGTAATCGTTATACCATACAATTCCTTTGTCGAAGACTTCTAAAAATCCATTCATGGGAGCTGGCTGAAAAGTGAAAATACAAATATGGGAAAAATATGGTTACATCCCAACGCGGAAGAGTGTGGGAGTTATACCGAAACAAAACAAGGGGGTTGTAACCCCTTGTTTTATCCCCTTGTCCCGAAAATCCTGGACCCAACGCGCACCAGAGTAGCCCCTTCTTCGATGGCTATGGAATAGTCGCCCGACATGCCCATGCTTATTTCTTTAAAATGGCTCGTTTCTTTAAAATAATTATCTTTCAAATAGCCAAAAATATCTTTCAAATGGCGGAATTCCTGCCCGATCTGTTCATCGTCTGTGGTGTATGTAGCCATTCCCATAATGCCACAAAGGCGAATGTTTTGTAACTTTTGGTATTCGTCTGATTGCAGGATGCTTTCTGCCTCCTCCATGCTCAATCCGAATTTGGATTCCTCTTTGGCAATATGAAATTCCAAAAGACAATCAATCACACGGTCGTTCTTTGTTGCCTGTTTGTTAATCTCTTTCAGGATTTTAAGGCTGTCGGCAGCATGAATCAGCGAGACGAAAGGTGCGATATATTTCACCTTGTTGGTTTGCAGATGGCCAATAAAGTGCCAGCGGATATCCTGTGGGAGCTGTGGGAATTTGGCCGCCATGTCCTGCGCTTTATTTTCCCCGAAATCACGTTGTCCGGCTTCGTAGGCGGCCTGTATCATCTCTACCGGTTTTGTCTTTGAAACGGCTACCAGCCTTACATGAGGCGGAATGTCTTTTAGAATATTTTTCAAATTGGCTTGAACATCCATGGCTTTTTGTTTTTTTGCAAAATTAAGGAAAGAAACTGCAAAACAACATGTTTAGGCTCATAAATTGAAATTATAGCCACGCCGGATGTGCATCGGTGTCGAAAACTTTATAGTTCACTTGCTACGAAATAAATTTCTTCTGTTTTATCATCATGTATTTACTTGCCTTATCCGCATTATTTAGAATCAAACAAAATAATATGCGGTTTTCTGGTTTTGAAGCGGTTGAAATCGTATTTTTGCAACACCGAATATAAAAAGAACAAAAAATGAAATACGATATTTTAGTTTTGGGAAGTGGCCCGGGAGGCTATGTTGCTGCCATTCGTGCTGCACAGCTCGGTAAGAAAGTGGCTGTTGTTGAAAGAGCAGAAATTGGCGGTATTTGTCTTAACTGGGGATGTATCCCTACCAAAGCGCTGCTCAAAAGTGCTCAGGTTTTCAACTATGCCAGCCATGCTGCCGATTATGGTGTGAATATTGCCGGTGAAATCACTCCCGACCTCTCTGCTATGGTGGCTCGCAGCCGTAGCGTGGCCGATGGTATGAGCAAAGGGGTGCAATATCTGTTCAAAAAGAATAAAATCGACCTGATTTCCGGTTTTGGTAAGGTGAAACCCGGCAAGACGATTGAAGTAACCGATACTGAAGGGAAAATACAGGAATATGCTGCCGACCATATTATCATTGCTACCGGAGCACGTTCCAAAGAGTTGCCAAATCTGCCTCAGGATGGTAAAAAGATTATCGGCTATCGCCAGGCACTAACACTGGAAAAGTTGCCCAAAAGTATGGTGGTAGTGGGATCTGGTGCCATTGGCTCCGAGTTTGCCTATTTCTTCAACAGTCTTGGAGTGCAGGTTACGTTGGTGGAGTTTCTCCCCAACGTGGTGCCGCTTGAAGATGAAGAGGTCAGCAAGCAGCTGGCACGCTCTTTCAAAAAGGCCAAAATGAAGATTATGCTGGACTCCTCAGTCGAAAAGGTGAATACTTCCGGGAAAATCTGCAAGGTCAGCATTAAAACCAAAAAAGGTATGGTGGAAGTGGAGGCCGACGTAGTACTCTCTGCTGTGGGTATTTCTACTAACCTTGAGGGAATCGGTCTGGAAGATACAGGCATAAAAACAGAAAACGGGAAAGTGGTGGTAGATGATTTTTACCAGACCAATGTTCCCGGATATTATGCCATTGGCGACATTGTTCACGGACCGGCGCTGGCGCATACAGCTTCACACGAGGGTATCACCTGTGTGGAAAAAATTGCCGGCCTGGATGCTGAGCCTGTGGATTATGGTAATATTCCCGGCTGTACCTATACGAATCCCGAAGTGGCCAGTGTAGGGTTTACCGAAAAAGCTGCTAAAGAAGCCGGTTATGAAATTAAAGTGGGGAAATTTCCTTTTACTGCTTCCGGAAAAGCCAGTGCTGCTGGCAAAAAGGAGGGCTTTGTAAAAGTTATTTTCGATGCCAAATACGGTGAGTGGCTTGGCTGCCACATGATTGGTGAAAACGTTACCGAGATGATTGCCGAGGTGGTCGTTGCCCGTAAGCTGGAGACTACCGGTCATGAAATCATCCATGCTATCCATCCCCATCCCACTATGTCGGAAGCCATTATGGAGGCGGTGGCTGCTGCTTATGGCGAAGTAATTCATTTGTAAAAAAAATATCTTTGATGGTAGAAGCCCGTGCGTTAATACGTTACGGGCGTTCTCTTTTATCTTCCTGTTCTTTTCAGTAGTGAAAGCGGAAGAAGCAAGGCAAGGAGGCTGCTGCCGAAAATTATACCTGTACCGGGACCGCCAAGTTGTGCACCCCAACCAATGACAAGAGCCATAATGGCAGCAAACAAGGATTGTGCCTGCGACTGGATGGAGAGTACTGATGCGGCAGCTTTATCGTTGGATGTGCCGGTAACAAAGGCGATGCCAATGGGCTTTCTGAGATTTTCGTTGAGCATTATGAGTGTAAAACCGAGAATGGATAGCACATACCAGTGCGACAGGTAGAAAATACCTGCGGCAAGCCCCAACACGATACCGGTAACCATGGTCAGGTTCATGGGGCGGCTGAAATGGGTGAACTTCATCAGAAAACGGCCGGAGGAGCGTGAAGTCTGTGCGGTGAGCAGATAAAGAAAAAAGTAGATGACACCTATCACAACAGCGCTCTTTTGCTTTTCACGCATGAGTGGCAGCCAGGGCAAGGTGATGGCAAGACTTACCATAACGGGTTGTATATAATCTTTCATGGCTTTGTAGTAACCGGTGTGCAGTGAAAGGCTGGTGAAAATGCGTAGCAAGTTGAACTTACTGAAACTAACTATGATGGCTTTCCATACTTCGGTAACCTTTTCCCTTATGCTTTTCTTGTTTATTGTATCGAATTCACCATCGAGATAGCGGGGATAACTCCAGATGAGCAACATGTCAAGAAAATAGGGGATGACTGAAATAGCAAAAATTATCCGGTAACTGCCATAATAGAAAACCATGACCCCTGCAACAAGTGAGGCAACGGCTGATCCAGTCTGCGACCAGGAACGCGTATGTCCGTAGTAATCAGTTTTTTGTCCGGCTTTGTGCTGACGTGTTAAGTATTGAAAAATCATGGCTTTATGAACGCCGGAGCGGAAGGCATCGGCCAGGGCAAAGAGTACCATGGCAACAATCATAAGTCCAAAGTGGTTTGAAAAATAAAAGGTTATAAATGAGAGGATGTAAACCATAAAGGAGGCCATGAGTGTTTTTCTGCGCCCAAGGACGTCGGCTACCAGGCCACTGGGAATTTCAAGCAGCATGATGGTTATTTCGCGGACGGAATAGAGTAACCCGATTTTGAGGTAGTCGATGCCTTTTTCAAGAAAGAACAGGATGAGAAAGGCTTCATAGAAGCGTAGGTTTTTCAAAAAACCGTATAACCCGAACTTGTAATATTGCCTGTTCTTTTCAATTCTTTGCATCGTACAGCGAAAATAGAGATTTTTACGCTCATCTGCTTGTGGAGGAAGTCCTCACAAAAGGTACAAATATTCATCTGGAATACAAATGGAGGATGACAACCGCTGTTTTAGGTACGCTGTGGCTTGCGTTTAGGAAATATTTCCTTATTTTAGCCTGAGCATTCTGAAAAATCAAAAGATTTCCATGAAAAAATTAATGATTTCGTATTTGTCCCTGACGTCGCGCACCAAATGGCTGTTGCCGGTTGTGATGCTTCAAATACTGTTTATGTATGCTTTTCACGGACTTTTTCCGTTCAGCATGGAGAAAATCTGGATGCTTTCGGGAGGGATGGCTACTCCGGATGCCCGAATGTTTTATACCTTTCCGCAGTTACAAAACATGTTTTGGCATTATGGCATAGAAGGCCGTGAGATGTATTTGAATTTACAGTGGGTTGACATGGTTTATCCGGTTGTTTATTCGACATTGCTGGCCAGTTTGTTGTATCTTGTATATAAAAGAACGAGGCTCGAAATTTTGGTTTTTGTACCGTTTGTCGCTGCATTGTTTGACTATACTGAAAATGTTCTGCTACGCATAAGTATCCTTTCTTTTCCCAATATGAATGAAAAGATTGTCAGTATAGCCGGTCCGGTAACCTTTTTGAAATGGCTACTCATTTTTTTTGCTTTTTTCCTGTTGCTGTTCGGCCTTGTCTGGCGCGTGGCTCACTGGTTCAGGCTGAGGAAGAGGGTTAGATAGTTCTGCCGCAAAAAAATCTCCGGAAAACTTCTGATACCCCGTATTTCTACGAATATTTAGTTCTGAATCAGGTTGGACTGTTTCAGGCTGTAGCCTGTAGTTTTTCCATTGACGCTCCTTGTCCATTTAATCATCCCGTAATGAGGTGCAAAATAGAACTGGTAGCTGACCGTGTCAGGCGTTCCTTCCGTCTTTCGAACCTGTGTGTGATATACATCGGTATAATCTTTACCATTTAGTTTGAAATTGGCCAGCTTTGCAACATTGGTATAAAGTCCCGGTTTGGTTCCAAGCCGTTGTTCTACGCCCATGGGGAACCCCGGGGCAAAAGCCAGCAGGTAATTCTGGTTACTGAAAAACAGCCAATACAGTTCATTCATCTCACCATTGCCTGTGCTTGGATTGCCTGCATTGATAGAAGTCTTAATAATATGCATACTGTTCGTTGTGTCATAAAACATATCGACCACATCGAAACTATAAGGTCCCGAAATATTGTCACCGGTATGAAACCCGATATAAGCGTTGACGTCTTTGATGGTGAGACTGTGCAAGCTGCTGTCTGCATCATTTTGGTAAGTCCATTTGCTCTGATTCTGAAACTGGCAGTATTGTTTGAACTGGCTACTTATTACATAATGGGGATTGGGATTTTTGTTGAGGTTGCAGGAGCTTAAAAAGAAAATACCTACAGCTAAAAATAATAATAATTTTATTGAATGCTTCATCTGTTTTCGACTTTGTATTTGGTTAAATGATTTGGTTTTAACTTATTTATTTTACTTTTACAAAATTAATACATAATAGATATGCCTGGGAATAGTTTTGGAAAAATTTTACAGCTGACAAGTTTTGGTGAGTCACATGGAAAAGCCATTGGCGGAGTGATAGATGGCTTTCCTGCCGGTGTGGATATTGATTTGGATTTTGTACAAAAAGAGCTGGAAAGAAGGCGTCCGGGACAGTCAAAATGGGTTACAGCCAGACAGGAGCCTGACAAGTTAGAGGTGCTTTCCGGTATTTTTGAGGGAAAATCTACAGGCACGCCCATTGGTTTTTTGGTATGGAACAAAGATCAGCATTCTACTGATTATTCGCATCTCAAAAAAGCCTACCGTCCGTCTCACGCTGATTTTACTTATGAGAAGAAGTATGGTCTGCGCGATTACCGGGGTGGCGGACGCTCATCGGCACGTGAGACCGTTTCGCGTGTGGTGGCCGGTGCTTTCGCTAAAATGTTGCTGAAAGAAGCCGGTATTGAGATTTTGGCTTTTGTACATAGCATAGGAGAGGTGTCCCTTCCGGGAAATTATGAAACACCGGATTTGTCCAAAACGGAAGAATCACCCATGCGTTGTCCTGATAAAGAAACGACTGAGAAAATGTTGCGCCTTCTGGAAAAGACTGCCAAAGAGGGAGATACGTTGGGGGGAACCATTTCGTGTATTGCCAAAAATATACCTGTGGGATTGGGTGAACCTGTTTTTGACAAACTACATGCCGACCTTGGCAAAGCCATGCTGAGCATCAACGCGGTGAAAGGTTTTGAAATAGGTTCGGGATTTGATGGCGCCAGTATGAAAGGTTCCGAGCACAACGATTTGTTTGTGAAAAAGGATGACCGGATTACAACAAAGAGCAATCGGTCGGGAGGCGTGCAGGGCGGCATTTCCAATGGGAGCGACATCTTTTTTAAGGTAGCTTTTAAACCCATTGCCACCCTTATGAAAAGTCAACTTTCGGTTGACGCTGATGGTAATGAAGTTATCCTTGAAGGTAAGGGGCGTCATGATGTAACCGTTGTACCCCGTGCTGTACCTATTGTGGAAGCTATGACAGCACTGGTATTGGCCGACCATCTGCTGCGCAACAAGCTCTCTGATATTAAATCAATATTTCAAGGGCGTTAACCCCTTTTTCCATAATTTTGGCCATTGAAATCTAAAAAGACCGGTTGTGACTGTTTCTGAGGGAAAAATTTATTTTTTGTTTCTTTTCGTGTTAATGTTTACCCTGGCGATACCTGCTGTGGCACAGAGCGATTCAACCATTGTCTCCGGAGATACCACCAAGGTGAAACAGGATACTACTTCGGTTTACTATTTTACCGGTTCGCTGGATAGCCTGAAAGCGGGCAAACTCACTTATGTGGATACGACGCTTACCCTTTTTAATCAATATGATCCTATCGCAAAAGGAAACCGCATGTTCAATACTTTGAGCAATATCGGACTTGCCTCTTACAACATGGTTTTTACGCCTTCCGTTTCTGTGGGCTATGTAACGAAGTCTCGTGCATTTGCCCCATACATGCATTACAACGATCATGTGAAATATTACAAACTTAAGCGTCCTTATACGCAGTTGCAATATGTTATGGCACCAAAAAGAGAACAAAGTCTTTGGGTGACATTCTCACGTAAACTGTCTGAGCAGTTTACTTTTGGCGTCGATTTGTATCTGGTGAATTCTCCCGGACAATATGCCAATAGCAAATCTGATGATAAGTATGTCTATTTCACAGGCCGCTATCACACCAAAAACAACCGTTATGCAATTGTCGCTAATTATCTGCATAACAAGGTTATTGTCAGTGAAAACGGAGGAATTACGAAGGACAGCCTTTTCAAATTTAATCTGGAGAAAGACCGGAGTGTGATCCCTGTGAATTTAAAAACAGCCCGGAACATGGTAAAATCTTCCGGGTTTTATGTGGGGCAAACAATTAATTTGCAGAAGCCCGGTATGCGAAAAGATTCCACTCCACGAAAGCTTGCCGGTGGTAGCATTTCTTATTCTTTTCTGTACCAAAGAAACCAGATGCTTTACACGGATCAGGCATCGACTGATACATCGTTTTACGAACCTTACCCCACAGTCTTCGACACGGTAAATACTTTTGATTCCGTTTACCAGCTCAAGATTAGAAATCGTTTTCTTTGGTCTTCTTTGGCTTATAACCAGGATAAACTCAGTCAGGTTTTCAGGGCTTATTTTGGTGCTAATTATGATCATATCGCCCAGATACTTCCTTATGATTCGGCAATATACATTAACAATCAGCTTATTCCGTTCGGTGGGGTCGCCCTAAAACTTTTTCAGCGTAGCTTTTTGGATGCTTCTGCAGAAATGGTTTTGGGGGGATATAACGGTGGCGATTTAAAAATATCGGGAAGTCTGCTGCAATATCTCGGATCGGTGAAGAAAAATATCGGGCAACTTTATTTCAGGGTGATGTTTGCCAACAGAAAGCCAGCCTGGTATTTTTCGGAATACAGCTCAAACCGCTTCAACTGGAAACTGAACTTACAAAAAGAGCGGATATTTAGCTTTACAGGCGAATACCGGTATAAAACCATACGTACCGGAGCCATTTTTCAGTCGTTGGGAAACTACACTTATTTCAATGATTCGGCTTTCCCACAACAGGCTGCCAATCCGGGAAGTGTATTGCAAATATATGCGGATGGTACCATCCCTCTGCATTATTTTGGGATTAACCTGCGGGCAGTTTATCAGACAACGACTATGGCTTCTTTCCTGCATTTGCCTACACTGACTGGAAAAGTGAATCTCTTTTTTAAAAAGTGGATTTTTAA